>JGI24712J26585_10003841_pt1 | contig 11734 bp, 11 predicted proteins | sample BioPla3DNA2_FD_26585 | JGI IMG/M metagenome (IMG submission 26585)
TTCGCACTTGTAGTTATGATCCATACCGAAAGCAACTTGAGCAGTTACACCATCATCATTCACCAAAGCAGCAGAACCATACATATCAACATTGAAACCATCAATGTTGTTGCTTTGTGCGTATTTCATCTTCGCGGTTGGTCCTAAAAGCATTGAAGCATATTTGAAGGTATAGCCACCGCAATCAAGCAGTGCGCCACCTCCTAAGGCCTTGTTATAGCGGAAATCATTTTGTGCACGCATTGGGAATCCGAAGGAGATTCTGTACAAACGCACATCGCCAATCTCCCCAGAGTTTACTATATCATCAACAGCCTTCAACTGGTCGTGGAAAGCAAACATATAGTTCTCATGAGCGGCCAGACTCTTTGCCTCTGCATCTTTGAGCAAATCCTCGGTAGTAGCCAATGCTGTTGTGCATGGCTTTTCACAGAGGATATGCTTACCTGCAGCCAAGGTTTCTTTGGCCCATTTGTAATGCAGTCCAGGAGGCAAAGGCAGATAGATTGCATCCACATTATCAGAATGAATCAGTGTCTTGTAGTCCTCAAATATCTTACCACCATAGCTGTCCACAAATGTCTGTGCTTTGGCTCTCTCCTTGGCTAGAACCTCGTCAGTTGCGCCCACAAATTCTTCCTTACTGGCAATAGCCACTCCAGCATACTCGAAGCATCCTGCCTCTTTAAGTGCAGGCAAAAACCTACGGAAGGCTATTTCAGAAGGGCATATAATTCCTATTCTTTTCATCACTTAGCGTATTTAATAGCAGACAGGATGCTGCGTGCCTGAATATTCAGGTAGTTGTTAAACTTCAAGAAGTGGTTAATCTGATGGAGCGTCATCCAAGTGTAGTGTTCTGGCAGTTCCTGTGGCAAATCCTTACCTGCCTCCACTATCATATTGCGGTTCTGCTCACGATAGAAACGGCCACCTTCTTCGGACTGGAGCACATCGTAGAGAATCTGCTCTTTTTTGGCATTAGCCACATAATCATAAAAAGCAGGCCGTAATTCTGGATTCTCTGGAATTCTTCCTGTCAAACATTGAACTGTAGGTGCCAATTCCATCACGTCATAGTTGCCGCATTCCAATTTAGCTTGCACCAAGAAATGATAGATGCCACCTATCTTACGTACAATGAAAGCACATAGACCTTGCTGCAAGGGCTGCACAAGCGGCTGGCACCAACTGGTTACCTCACGATTAGAAATGCTTACATTTACACCAATGACACGGAAATACTTGCCGTCATTGTTGGAAATCTCTGTCTCGGAGCGATGCCATCCCTCCAGTTTGTATATGGGCTTGTTGCTTACAAAGAGGTCATAACGAGATTTGAGACCAGAAAGCCATGAGAGAATCTGCCCCATAGAGTGGATACCCTCCTGAGTACGTGCAGACTTCAACATATCACGACCAAAATCGGAAAGGTTTGACAAGTTGGTCAGAGGCGTAATGTAATCAATATATTCTATTCCGGACAATACGGTACGGGTATCCATATTCACCATATTGTCAGTATGCATAAACTCCTTAATCTGACCCAGTGTCATCCAACGGAAATCTGGCAACACTTCCACATCCTCATCCACCTTGATAATGATGTTACGGTTACGTTTACGAAGGAAACGGGCGCCTTGTTCTGATTGAAGTTGGTCAAGCAATACGTTCTCAGGCTTAACATTCACAAAGTAATCCAAATATGCAGGTTTCTTGCCCTTATGTACTTGCGTATAATTGCTCTTAGTAGCCTGCAAGGTCGGGCTTATCTGAACACAATTCACATTCCCCGGCTCTATCTTTGCCTGCATTAGGAAATAAAGTGTGCCATTAATTTCCTTGGTCAAGATACCAAGATAACCAATCTCGGGTTGGTTGATGATGGGCTGGTCCCAAGCATGCTTGGTGCCATAATCTGTCTCTACATGAATACCTTGAATGGTGAAGAAACGGCCTGAATTATGCCTGAGGCTACCATCCTCATCCACATTCCAGCCAGTCATCTCACTGAATGGAATGAGCTTCACATCAACCTGTACCTCACGGTTGCGCTGCTCTATCCACTGACGCAATGACTCTGTACTATTGATAGGATTATCTGTTGTAAGCAGGGAATGTATCATAGAATTTATTGCTTATTTCGTAATCGTTTATATTCCTCGTAATCGTATGTATATCTGTCTCGAGCATACTCTACTTCGGCAAGAATTAATGATACGCCATCATCTTTGTATGAATGAGTACGGAACCATATACCAGGGCGTATTATCAAACCTTTGGTTGGGACATCAAGCAGAATGCTCACTCTATTAACAGTATCATCCAAGTCCACCACAAAAGACCCGTGTACTGCCACCATGATTTCTGAACTATTCAGCAAAGCATGCGCTCCCCTATCCTTTCCTTCTACTATATGATGGAGCCAAAATATTCGTTTCACGCTAAATGGCAACTCCTTATCCAATACACTGATAGCGCCACGTTCATCTGTAAACGTAGGGACATCCACCAAAATGCAATCTTTTACTGAACAGTTTGTATTCATTACTCCTGAGACCCCTTCCTTTCTGGGTGAGTAAAAGTGTCAGAGGTTATTTCCTCCTTCATTTCATCAATGACCTTCAAGAGATATTGCCCATACTGATTCTTGAGCATTGGCTTCGCCAACTCACGCATTTTCTCTTCACTTATCCAGCCATTGCGGTAAGCGATACCTTCCAAACAGGCCACCTTCAGGCCTTGGCGTTTCTCGATGACTTCAACAAAGGTAGAAGCTTCTGCCAATGAATCATGAGTACCAGTATCTAACCATGCGAAGCCACGGCCAAAGACTTGTACCTTCAACTCACCATCTTTCAGGAACTCCTGATTCACTGTGGTGATTTCCAACTCGCCACGCGCAGAGGGCTTGATATGCTTAGCTACTTCTACCACCTTGTTGGGATAGAAGTAGAGCCCCACTACTGCATAGTTGCTTTTTGGTTCTTTGGGTTTCTCTTCTATGCTTAAGCAGTTGCCCTGCTTGTCAAACTCAGCCACACCATAACGCTCCGGATCTGACACCCAATAGCCAAATACAGTTGCTTTCTGGTTCTTCTCAGCATCTTCTACAGCCTTACGGAGTAATCCTGTAAAGCCAGAACCATAGAAAATATTGTCACCCAACACCAAACAAGCGGAGTCATTGCCTATGAACTTTTCACCAATGATGAAAGCCTGCGCCAAGCCATCTGGCGAAGGCTGTTCTGCATACTCGAAGTGTACTCCATAGTCAGAGCCATCGCCAAGAAGTCGCTTGAATCCCGGCAAGTCGTAAGGTGTGGAGATGATAAGAATATCTCTTATCCCAGCCAGCATCAAAGCACTAATGGGGTAATAAACCATTGGTTTATCGTAGATTGGAAGCAGTTGCTTGCTCACCCCCTTGGTTATTGGATAAAGACGAGTACCGGAGCCTCCGGCAAGTACGATTCCTTTCATAATTATATCTTTTGTGAAATCTTTTTTATCATTCTATAAAGCGACAAGAAATGTTGTGCGATATAACTATTATTTATCGCATTATACAATTTTATTTTAAACGTATTGGGAGATGAGAATACCGTCTTTGCAATAGTCCCATAGCCTTTCTCCTCTATTTGCTTGTATATACTATCTCGTACTGAAGGCTTTTCTGACTTTTTAACTAAATTGCCATTATACTTGGCTCCGTCTATTAATGTTGATTGGTAATACTCGAAAGAACATTTACTCTGTTCCCAAGCCATCTTGCCCTGCTCAGTGTTTACGAGCACTAGGGAAACACCATTCTTCGTATCAATTTGAGCGAAGAACTCATCAACCCCCCAAAAATCAGCGAGCGTAATATCCCCCTGCCTTGGCACTTGAGCGAACCTACATTCATAACACGAATGACGGTATGTCATAGCATACATAAACGAATAAAGGTATGGAGACAGCTCATAAGAAGGATTTTTAACAGTCTTATGGTTTTCGAAATCAACGATTTCGCACCCTCCCCAAGAACTATTGTTTCTGAATTGATAATTAATAACTCTATCGTGATACTTTTCTTCCAAATAAGAAATATGTTGGTCAAAAAGCTTCTGACTTGGTACACCATGACACACTAAATCGGAAGTTATCAATGTAGGATAATCTTTCCCAAGAAAAGATTTCAAACCTGCCACTTGACAGCCAGTTCCAACAAAGTAACACCATCGATTATCTTTAAGAGCCTGCCTTATCTTAGAAAACACATCACCCAAGTCGCTCTGCACATATTTTGAGCCTCGTAGTTTATATAGCTCATCAAGGGATTCTATTGCTATATGCCGCACTTGAAGATTTTCATCCATAGTAGAACCAATCACTATCCCACATTTCTTTAGAACAAAGGAGGCTATTGCGTAAAAAGCCCCACCGCTAGAGCTTTTTTTCCGCTCCTCTACATCTTTCAAAAGAACAGCATAAGTTTCAGGAGTCTTCGCATTACTATAATTAGGATGCTCTACAGGACAAACACGTTCGCACAGATGACAACTAATACAATTAACCTCATCTATAACTGGATAAGCAAAGCCTTCCTCATCCTTCACCATTCGGATGCAGGACTTAGGACATGAACTTACACAAGCAGTGCAAGCACAACATTCGGATTTGTCTTTTGTTTGAAAATACATTATGACAAGGCTTCTTTGATGAATTCTCTCGATTTTTCTCGTTCCCTCTGTAGAACTCTATTTGCTTCCGTAAAATCAACCTCCATATTGATGTTTGAATCGCTAATAACACCCTCTAACATTCTATCTTTCAATCCACACAACTCTAGCACACTAAGAAGTCTCGTTGAAAAATGAGAAGGCATATATACCCAGAACTGTTTATTTAGATTTATGCTGAAAGCGGATCCATGAAAGGAATTCGTAACGATCTGTTCGGCATGAATAAAAAGTGAAAGTATATCACCTGGGTCTGCAAATGTAATAGTCTTGTCTGCCATATCATCTTTCCTATAATCCCAGGAATATGTGATTACCTTTAGATTATTCTTTTGGGCTATAGCCCTTACTGTCCTATAAACAATTTCTTTATCAGTAATATTATAAGGCAAATACACAAATATATATGGCTCTGGGAAAAGTCGTTTAGATGCATATTGGTACCAGGTTTCCTTGCTTATCATCAAGGTTGGATCTATCAATTGAGAACTTTGTATCCCCCACTTTGAGAGTAACTCTACAGCAGAAGCCTCTCGTACAGATATCGCAGAATAATCTTTTAATGCACGTTTCATATAATCTGCATATTCTTCTGGTAGTGATGTCATCCCTATTGATGAAGCAAAGGCAATTTTTTTGCCTTTAATGCCATCAAAAAAATAATGCTTATCAAGCCCCTCATTATGGTTATAGTTCCAGACTTGATCACTCCCTGTAATATAGCAATCCGCTTGTGGACAAACTTTCAAAAAATCATTTTCAGCATAAATATAATGTGTTAATGGACAATGTTTTGCCAAATATGAACTATAATTCCTTTTGGAGAACACATGAACTGGGTAAAACAAAACCCGTCTCAAAAAACGTAGCGGTCCAGTACTACCTTCTTTCCAATAACGCTTCTCTGTATATCGTGGAGGAATATAATTAATGCATACAGGAGTAGTCCCAGCCTCTTCAAGTATTAGCTTTGTAGCAATAGTCTGAAAAACAGACCCAAAGTTATATCCAAATTGTATTGTAATAAATGCCGTTTTTATCATAACGTTATTTTTTAGTTTAAATAGAACGAGGCCGCTGTTATTGACCCTTTATTTATGAGAGACAGCGGGAATCCCGCCCTATGTTTGGGGCATCAGGCTGTGCGGAAGACCTTTCTGCCCCATCGCGGCTCCAGCTGCGCGTAAGGCCGGTGACCGCAAAATACGTTTATATCTCGGTTATCATTATTGACCTGATGCTATCACAAAAATGGACTAATAACAATTCCGTCAACCGTCCATCAATATATAACTCGTGAGAACCATCACGTTCTTCCTCAGGAAACTTACTCCAATAATAGAACTTTGCATGAATTTGATTATTTCCTTGTTTGTCCACAAACAAACGAATATAACCTGTATCTTTCCATGCTGATACGTTATGTATCAGGACATCTTCCGTGAAAGTTTTATCATCTTCTGTTCTGAACGTGACTTTCTTTACCATCCACGTGTCAATAGAGGATTCATTTCTGTCTTCCCCATCATTGACACATTGGAGAATTTCCTCCCTACAGTCTTTGGGATGTGGCGTTACTATTATATATTTCATATTTCTGATATTCTTATTAAATTTTTATTTCATTACTATTGTACTACTTCTAGCAAAGCTTTAGCTATGGGTCTCTATAACCTATGTTAACTTGTTAATTGTTAATTGTTAATTCACTTCGTATCTATCTACATCTTCACCGTTCAATGCTCTGACAATGCGTGAGCAGGCCTTTCCATCTCCATAAGGATTCACGGCTTTGCTCATCTTTTCGTATGCTACTGCATCATCCAGAAGGGTGCTGACTTCATTCACAATGAGGTCGTGGTTGGTGCCCACGAGATGCACTGTACCGCTCTTCAGCGCCTCGGGGCGTTCTGTGGTGTCGCGCATCACAAGTACGGGCTTACCCAAGCCAGGAGCTTCTTCCTGTATGCCGCCAGAGTCGGTGAGCACCACAGTGCTCTTCTCCATCAAGTAAACGAACTCCAGATACTGGAGGGGTTCAATGAAGAAGAAATTGGGGCGCGTCAAATCCTCGCCAAAGACCTCGTGAATGGGTTTACGCACATTCGGGTTCAGGTGCATAGGATATACAAAGTCCACATCGGGATATTTCTCGCTGAGGTCCTTCATGGCAGTCACCATTGAGATGAAGCCGTCACCAAAATTCTCTCTTCTATGGCCAGTAATTAAAACTAGCTTACGGCTTACGGGCTTACCGCTTAAACGACTGATATCGTAGCCTGCGGCTCTGAGAACGTCCTCTTGCTCTGCGGCAAGTTTGGGGTCGTTCTTGAGTTTATCCACTACCATGTGGAGGGCATCAATAACTGTATTGCCGGTGACAAAGATTTGTCCGTGGGCCTTTTCTTCCTGCAGATTCTTCTCGCTGAGGGGCGTGGGGGCAAAGTCGTAGGTGGCAATTCGGCCTGTAATCTGGCGATTCATTTCCTCTGGCCAAGGGCTGTAAATGTTATAGGTACGCAGGCCTGCCTCAACGTGGCCAACGGGAATCTGCTGATAGAAAGCAGCAAGTGCGGCAGCAGTGGATGTGGTAGTGTCACCGTGGACGAGCACCACATCCGGTTTGCACTCCTTGAATACATCGCGCATACCGGTGAGAACGCGGGCAGTGACATCGTAGAGATCCTGACCTTTCTTCATGATGTTCAGGTCGTAGTCCGGTTTCACATCGAAGATGGTGAGCACCTGATCAAGCATCTCACGGTGCTGGCCGGTAACGCAAACTACTGTCCTGAAATCTTCCGGATATTTCTGGAACTCCTTTACAAGAGGGCACATTTTAATTGCCTCCGGACGGGTTCCAAATACTAGCATTACGGTTTTCATATATTAGTCTCTCTTGAAAATATCTCTAGTATAAACTTTGCCAATGACATCGTCCAGAGCCGTGTCATAGCGGTTAGCGATGATGGCCTGACTCTTTGCCTTGAAGGTGTTGAGGTCATTAACGACTTCTGAACCAAAGAACGTAGTTCCATTCTCGAGCGTGGGCTCGTAAATGATGACCTTTGCACCTTTGGCCTTGATTCGCTTCATTATGCCCTGGATGGCGCTCTGACGGAAGTTGTCGGAGTTGGACTTCATGGTGAGACGGAAAACTCCTATGGTAACCTCCTTCTCCTTGGCTGTATCGTATGCACTGGAGGCGGTGTAGTAACCGGCGATCTCTAATACCCTGTCCGCGATGTAATCTTTACGGGTTCGGTTACTATCAACGATGGCCTTGATGAGGTTCTCCGGGACATCGTTGAAATTTGCCAGCAACTGCTTTGTGTCCTTAGGAAGGCAGTAGCCACCGTAGCCAAAGCTGGGGTTGTTATAGTGTGTGCCAATTCTCGGGTCCAGGCCGACGCCTTCAATAATGGACTGAGTGTTGAGGCCTTTCATCTCCGCATAGGTGTCAAGTTCATTGAAGAAGGAAACGCGCAGTGCAAGGTAGGTGTTGGCAAAAAGTTTCACAGCCTCGGCCTCAGTTGTACCCATGAAGAGGACAGGGACATCCTGTTTGATAGCGCCTTCTTTGATGATAGAGGCGAATGTGTGGGCGGCATCTTCAAGAACAGGTTCATCGTAGCCGACGATAATGCGACTCGGATAGAGGTTATCGTAAAGAGCCTTGCTTTCACGGAGGAACTCAGGAGCGAAGATGATCTTTGGTGTGATCACCTTCATAGTGCCATCGACCTGACGCTCGCGATAAGAGAACTTTTCTCTTACACTCTTGGTGTAGCCAACGGGGATGGTGGATTTGATAACCATCACTGCACTGGGGTTGACTTCCAGAACAAGCTCAATGACTTCCTCAACGTGAGTAGTGTCAAAGAAGTTCTTTTTGGGGTCATAGTTTGTGGGAGCAGCTATGACTACGAAGTCTGCATCCTTGTAGGCTGACTTGCCATCGAGAGTAGCTACCAGGTTGAGGTCTTTCTCTGCCAGGTACTTCTCAATGTACTCATCCTGGATGGGGCTCTGCTTCTTGTTTATCTTCTCTACTTTCTCCGGGATAACATCAACAGCTGTTACCTGATGATGCTGCGCCAGGAGTGTTGCTATGGATAATCCGACGTATCCGGTGCCGGCGACTGCGATTTTCATATATTACTCAAATAGTGTTTTAATATCATTTTCGGCATATGCGGGCAATCCCATCTGCTTATGGTATTGCGCCTGACGTGCTTGGTTCTTCAGCTTATTCACAGCGTTCTTGTTGGCCTGAGACATAGAATAATCGGCCATTAGCGCCTCAACAAAGAAGTAGAAGCATTCTTCCAAGTTCTTCGAGTACCAGAAAGGCATGTTTGCTATCTTCTGCTCCAATTCAAAGGATGCATAAGGTTTTCCGTTGAGGACATTCCAATACTTCATCAATCTGATAAGAGGGCGAACGTTGTGGTTGATTTTGTTGGCTTCCGTAATTGTATTCTTCAACGTAAAGGGATCCGTGGACTGCCATTTGGAGAAGATGGTGGTATTTGCCGGAATCATATATGAACCCCAGTAGGGCTTGATGGCCGGTACCAGCTCGAACTTGATATGGCTGAGCTCAAGGACGGTGGTAGGATAGTCCGGGTAAATCTCGGACCTGGTATATTTATCCTCCGCAAACTTCTTGAGCCAGGTGCGGAAGGTTTCCGGTTGTAGTTGATTGGGGTTCTTGAATACAATCATGTAATCCACGTCTGATCCTTCGTCGTACTTCCTGGGAAGGATGGTGTCCCGGTCGTATGAGCCAAAGACTTCCTGCTCCAGTATGTCACTGGAGTGAGACCAGTTACTGAGCTTGGTTTTGAGGAAGCCCAACGACACTCCAATGCTTATCCTTTCTTCAGTAGAAAGGACTAGCTGGGAGGAGAGGTTGGTGAGGTACGAGAGGATGGACATGGTTTTGCTAAAACTTATTAATATGACTAGTTACTGTCACCGCACTCAATGGTAAAAGTTCTTTTGAAGGAGCTCCAAGCAAAAAGAATCCTTCAGGAATTGTATGTACAGTTGTAAATGCGTCATTGACAATCGAGGTCTCTTTGACATTGTTTTCTGGAAGGCTCAATAAAAGGTCATCAAGAACACATATAGGTTGACCGCTTGCATTAAATACTATCTTTTGTTTGTCTGGTGTTTCATAGTAACCTTTTACTGTGGGTGGGACGGCTCCTTGAAAATGGAATTGATAGCTCTCCTGCTTCACGGCCATGGCAATAAGCTCCTCCATCGCCAGACGATATTCTTTCTTCTGTTCTATGTCATTAATGAGCACTAAACCGAAACCGACGTCAGGATAGGCCTTATCTGACATAATCACAGCAATTGAATACAGGTTGAATAGCTTGATGTAACTGACAAGCTTTCCATCGATATTCATGATGAAGACGAAATGACGGTTCTCCTTTGTAAAGTCAATAACCGAAGCGAATACGGATTTAAACACATCTGTAAAGCCATCCGACATCTTGATTTCCTCGATGCGTTCTACTGCGTTATCGTGAAGGATGGTAGAAATGGTTAACGCCATAGGGTCATCATAATAAGCAGACAAGAGCTCAATAGTTGTTTCGTACGCTATCTTAAGGAGACCCATCTTAATCTCATTCAATGAAATCACATGCTCTATTGAGATAGATGGATGTTCTATCTTTCCTATCTTCTGGCTACCACTCCCATACAGTTTAAATCCGTTTCGTTGTGCCACCTTACTCACGATAGAGTTAATCTGTTTCTTATCTCTCGCGTCCACTGCGACACTGAAAGTTCCGGCAGCGGCATCAATGTTGACATCCGGAATCAAGTGGGGGACAAACGTACCATCAATGAGTTCCAGGCGCATCTTATTACCCTTGTCATCGGTATAGGTGCCGTCAAAAGGATTCGGGATTGTATTTGACTGACCTTTCAACTTTTTGCTATATCGTTCATAGCGGGTAAGCGGAGATTCGACTAAACCAACATCCACGTGGTCGCCCAGAATGCTGTTGCAATCTTTGCAAACCTGGTAACAATGAGAGACACCACCCAAAGACTTAGGGATGATATGCTCATCAGACAGGACTACATTATCCTGCCTGCAAATGATGCATCGACCAGTGTGAGGAGTAAGATTCATAAATAGCTATTCACTACAATATACAGAAAGCGAAGCATTACATACTTCGAATGCGTAATTCTTGACAACGCCCAATAACTGGAGTATATCTCCCGGAGCTTTTGCCTTACTAAGACCTGGCTGAACTATATGCAGGTTTACAACAACCTTTTTTGTATATGACGCATCTTGAGCAAGCTGTTTCAGTGCTTCAACATCACCTTTTAATATACGATTCCCGGCTTTTTCAGTGCTTTCAACCCTCGCAATTAATCTGCGAAAGATATCCATATCACTATTCTTCCACTTCAAACTCTTCTGAGCTTGTCCGCAGACTTCATAGAAGTTTGAAATACGTTGCGACACCTTCCCCTCAACAGCGAACTTCAAATGATAAAGATTGACGTAGATGTTTTTTGCATCTTGATTGACCCCTATGAGATCCGCAATCTCTCCACTTCCATCATCATCAAAGATAAACTCATAATCATCTTTGATTGATTGCCATATGTGATACTGAATGCTGTTAGTCTTGTGAGGCCAATCCATCGATTCGACATTAAAGTCCACACCATTCCAATTGAGAGTTATCAAATCATCAGCATTAAAAGGAACAGTAACGCCGCGAAGAGAAATAAGATTGTTTGCATAAAGCATAGAGCCGTCTGCAAAGAAGAATACCGGCGATCTCTTCTCAGTATTGAAATACTCAATTATGTCTTTAAATTTAATCTGATTGATGCGGAAAGATATTGTCGGGCCATAGACTTTCTAATCGTAAATCTCAAAATCGGAATTGTTAGACTTAAATTCAGGAACGGTCTGTTTCATCAATTTGACTAGATCCGGTATATTGACGTCATTAGCCAGA
>JGI24712J26585_10003843_pt1 | contig 11732 bp, 11 predicted proteins | sample BioPla3DNA2_FD_26585 | JGI IMG/M metagenome (IMG submission 26585)
TAGAAAAACCACCTCCATCACAACAACTTGATATTTTCAAAGCCTTTAAGCTCAAAGATCCCTCAGTTTTTTGTTACTAAATTTGGGGAAACTCAAAAAAAGCACTGAATATTGACACCTTTCGAGTTGTATGATAAAATTTGTCAGAGAATTATTATATATAAAAAGAACATTTTTCTCACATCAAAGGTTATAACTTGCTCAAAATTCAGTTTATATAGTTTTTGCGTTGTTCAAAGATCATGGGGAATCGTGGGGAGTAGTCGTATTAAAATATATAATAAAAACTCAAAACGACATTTAGCGTCTTGAGAATAGTTATAGTACTTTATTTAGTTTTCATTATTGTCTATAAAGAAGCAATTTCTTTTCTACGCTAGTTATTATTCCTACAAGTATCCCAAAGAATTTATCAATGATTGCTCGCATATATTAGGCTGCCTTGGGCTTAAGTGTGGTAATGCATAAGAAACTTTAACTATAATATTTATCTTCTTAAAAAAAATAAAAAATACAAAGTCCTTACAAAGAAAAAGTATAAATTTTATGTTATAATATAACATGCAGTTGACTAATAATTACCAACTAAATTGTAAAAATTGTAAATAGTGTATTAATAAATTAAAAAAATGAAAAAGCAATTTTGACTTTCGATGATTCTAAAATAACTGGTCAATGGGTGTTTCAGAAAAACTGTCCTTATTGAGTTAGAAATACATATAGCCCAATGGGTCTTTTTGAGACACTTTGATAGAAGAGTAAAGGAGTGATTAATAATGTCAATTAAAGTTACAATAGCAGGTGGCATTACACTTGAAAAATGCATAACGTCAGTGCTTTTTAATGTAGATACATCTGATGATTTAGATGCTAGAACTACTGATATAGCTAATACGATGGAGATTAGCGGTAAAATTGATGTGGATTTTGAAGCTATAGTTGGTCTGTATTCATGGTCATTGATTAAGCCTAATAAAGGCAATAAAGCAGATGTGTACAAAAATGTTGAAGTGGAGGTTACTTCAGTCAAGGACAACACTTTGATAAGAAAAGTAGTTTTCCCCGAAGCGTTTGTAGTAGATTATTCTGAAGGGTATTCAAATGAAGAGGGGGTTGGTACCTTTAGGCTTTATTTAAAACAAAAGAAGGATAATAATGAAGTGGTTAATGTAAGTGGTGTTTAGTAACATTATTTAATGTTATCGTTATCTTGCAGATGAAAGATTAAGGAGGATAAAAATGGAGATAATCAACCAAACAAACAGGACAATTTTGTTTGAAGAGATAAATCCTGAGAAGTTGGATCTTATCACACTTATAGGTGATGTGGCAGGGATAGACAGTTTACCCGACGAAAAAATTAAAGAAATCAATGAAAGCCTTCTAATTAAAAGCTTTGATGAGTTCTTAGACAAATTTACTCCTACTGTATATTCTTTTTACAATGCCAAGGATAATGGTGAAGGTGAAGTAGTATATACTTTAAAAAAGCCAGAAAACATTCCTGAGGAGTTTATAACTGAAATAAGACTTGACCAGAACAACGATTTTCTAAAGATGTTGTTTACCTTGATCGACACTAAGAGGAGTCAGGGAATAATCAATATTGATTTCAAATTTGATAAGGTACTTGATATGATATCGCCCAAAAAAGTAATGGACGACATCAGACAGGTGAGAAAAGAGATCCGCTATCTATATGACAAGTATGATGAATTAGAGGATGGTGATCCAAAGAAGCTTGATATGGGGGATAAGCTCAATACCAAGTTTGAAGAAGCTAGGCAGAATTATAATAATGTAATGGCTATGTTACCTCTTGCTATCGAAGATATTAAGACTAGATTGCTTTTAGGTCATTCTGATGACAATCAAGATGAATCAGTTCTAAAAGTAGGCGTGTTGAGTATTGGTGAGAGCGGAGAACTTAAAATAATCGAAGCTCCAAAACAGGATGATAAATCTTTGATGGTCATTGATCATGACAAAACAGGAAGTCTTGTATCAATTTTCCAAGACGATTACGATGATGTTTCGGATACACCGTCATCTTATGTAAGAGATCTTGTAGCTAGGACCTTTTGCCCTATGCCTGCATTACAAACAGAGGTTGATGTAGATCGCGAAATTCAGAATTACCATTCATATCTTGAGTTTTATACCAAGGCTAAGGATGATTTTGTAAAAGCAGCTAAGCCTTTGATAGAAAAGATACTTGGGGTAAAGATGTATTTTGATCAATACAACACTAAAAAGAGGGGAATGAGGCCAAGCCTTATTATTACCAACAATAAAGTTGATATGACAGTAAAAAGCAGCAATATTCCAAGATTGGATGTATACCTTAACACTGTTAACCAAAAGAACGATTTCAGCAATACTATTTGGTTTGGAATTGTTCCAGCGATCGAAATGGAGTCAGTAGGAAAGCCAAAGGTCGTTAAAAAATTGTTTAAGGGAAATGTGGAAGTAAAAAAAGAAGGCAATACGATGGAATCACTGACTGCACTTCTTCAGGCAGTTGAAAAATTTAAGATACAAATGTTCTTTAACTTCCAGGCTAATGAGCACACTACCTTTAACAATATGGCTGTAGCTGGAGTTGAAAAATACATAGAAAAGTGTCAGTTGTTGACAAGGCAAGCATATAGCGAATATGCAATACCTTGTTTACCAAACTTCACCATAATACCTAAAGATAAATCCGGGGTAGTTATTGATGTAAAAATGGAAAAGACAGAAACTGGTGGAGTTAAACTTTCAAATGCAAAAGAAGATATACTAAAGTTGTGGATACAGGGAGTCTATGTAGATGCATCTTATGTGGCAGCAGGAATAGTTTCTGCATACCAATGCCCTGAGTATATGAAAGAGTGTTACAAGGATGTAGCAATGAAATACCCAGTGACAATGAAGTATCCTGGAGTAAGGTTTGATATCGAGGCAGGGGATAACTCCCTCAGGCTGGTAACCACAATGGCGAAGGAAATAACTGGTTTCACAAACAACATAAAGAATGAGATAAACAGCAAGAGTTTTGGATTTGTTTTTTCATCAGAAAATGCTCAATTAGATGGCAGGGATATTAAACGTATTACTGTTTATAAAGCTAGAAGTTTAGCACAGACTGATGATGGATACGATTCCATTTATAAAACACTTGTCAGTACATATATTGAGAGAATACTTAGATTCCAGACAAATGATTTCAAGCAGGATAAGATAATTGCCTTTTTCAGTAATAGTCCAAACAGTCAGAAGACTATGTGGCAAAAAGACAACCTTTTCCTAAATTCGATAATTAAAGATGGAGATGACTTGAACTATACAATCGATGAAATGAGCAACCTCTGTCAGATAGATCTTGCTTTCAATGGAAATGTTAAGAATCTTGAGGTTACTATTACTAAGAGTGCTAGTGCAGTAGGCACTAAATAAATTTCTAGGGGATATTAATACAAAAGTATTAATATATACAATTATCTTTTATAATAGAGGAGGGTTTAATATGGGATTTAAATTAACGGCTACAACAGCGTCAGGTAGTGGTGGATATGGAACAGGGTTTGAACTCAATGAAGACGTAATTACGTCTGTTTGTTACAAAACAGATACACCTGATGATGAGAATTCAAGATCAAATGACGTGAGTGCTATCCTTACAATTAAGGGTACTTTACCTCAAAATGAAGCAGATCTTCAGGAAACAAAGAAGGTAGCTGTATGGTCACTTGAAAAGAAGAGTCCTTACTTGAATGTTGTTGTACAACAAGTTTCAGCAACTCTTGTAATGAGAGAATATACATTCACAAGAGCGTTTGTTGTGGATTATATTGAAGAATTTAAAGAGGATGTTGGAAACGGTACATTTACTCTTATTCTTAAGCAAGAAAAGAAAGATATTGAAAATGTAAAAATAGAAGGCGGATATGGTGCTTAATAACACTAAAATATGCCTTTAGATTTACTTTGATATCTTTTCCTACATGAATTAATTTTACTTACTGGTTTAAAGGGTATTTATACTTTTTGAACCAGTAAGAAAATTATTTTTATTCCGTATCTTTCGAACGAAGTGAAAGAGGCAAAAACCGAGGGACTCGACGTCCCGTAGTTTTTATTAGTATATTCCATACCGAGCGAAGAAGGCAAATACAAAGCTTTGGTATACTGAGGTTTATATTATTTAAATCTGAGAGGAAAGTGTAAGTATGGAAAAGGGAGAGGCTTTAGAGCATTTTATTAAAAACTATGTAAAGACGGAAAGTTCTGTGAAAATGCAAAAGCTTAAGGTCTATTCTGAGAACAATAAGGATATTCTAATAGATGATTTTGTTGAATCGTTCAGAAGAATATGCGTTAAGATAAAAGACATGCAGGACAAAGGTGAGAAAGGTGAAATTGGCTATATTACCTACTCTTTGTTAAGAACAAATATAATGGAAGGAAAACTTGTGTACCTGATTGAAGCCTTTAATCGAATATGGTTCTTTGACAGAATAGAATGCCAAGAAGAATACGATGTTCGATGGGCATATCAATTTCTTGACGAGTTTGAAGCAGAGTTAATAGAAAAAAGTAAACCTTACCTAAATAAGATAGGAATGCCTGACATAGAAAGAGTTAAGCTTAAGGAAATAGCACTTTATAACAATGTGGTTATAGAGCTTGCAAAAGAAGCAATTCTTAATGCGTCTGAGATAAAGGAGTTTTCAGATATTTTGAAGGAAGATGTAATTGAGATAAGGATAGGAGAATATAAAGGACCTAGTGAAGTTATTTATAGGAAAGAATCGAATGCTATATCAGGAGCAAAATTATAGTAGTCAGAATGAAGTAAGGAGAAAAGAGGGCGAAAAATGGATTTTTACGTCATTTCTCAAGATGTACGAGTCTTTGATAGTGTTGAACCTATAAAAGTACATCAGGCTTTTGACATGGAAACAATCAGGAGAGGTCGATTTCAAGAGTTGGACGATTGGCCTGTGCAGTTATATATAAAGGAAAAAGAAACAAATAGCTATGTAGATTTTATTGAAAAGCCAATACCGCTAATATCAGATAAACTAAAACAGGTATTTGAAATGTATGAGAAGGATATTTTTTACAAGCCTGTGATGCTTGCAGATGTTAAAAAAATGAAGCAAAACCTTTATTGGCTTTGTATACCCAAGGATATAGAAGCTCTCTCATGCCAGAGTGAGTTTAAAATGGATGGCTCATTAAAAAAACTTGTTATTAGCGAAAAGAAAGTTAATTTTCGTAAAATTTTTAGAATTACAGGAATCATTGAGTATATCGTAATATTGAATCAGGATGTTGCAGAAAGCATACTTAGAAGAGATTTTTATGGTATAACGCTCAAAAAGATAGATAAGGAATAATGAAAGGATTTAAGTATGAAGAATTATTACGAAATACTAGGAGTTAATAAGGGAGCTTCTATTGATGAAATAAAGAAGGCATACAGGAAGCTAGCTAGAAAATATCACCCTGATGTAAATCCGGGTAACAAAGAAGCAGAAGAAAAATTCAAAGACATAAATGAGGCTTATAATGTATTAAGTGATGACTCAAAAAGAAAGAATTATGACAATAATGAGTCTAGTAACAAAAATACTGAACAGAATAAAAAGGGAAATCAAACTCAAAGTGGACCTCAGAAATTTGATTTTGATGATGTAGAGAAAACATTTGAAAGATTTTTTGGGTTTAACCCTAAAACTAAGGAAGCTAGCATCAAAAGGGAAAAGGATAAAAAGAAAAATCCTTTAGATGCTTCAGATATGTTTGATAAGTACTTTGGAATGCGAAATAAATAGAAATCAGATATATCAGGATGGGAAGTGAGATATTGTGAAACAGAATTCAAGTTTGCAGAAGGCAGGTAGTGGCATGAAGAAGTTTATTAATAGTAAGAGGGTTGAGAAATACTCGCAAAATACTAATAATATTATTTGGATAATGGTTATAGATATTGCCATTGCGATTATTTCTATTTTGACGCTTTGGTATGTTTACTTTGTAAACGAAGATAAAACTTTAAAATATATAGGTTATGGCTTAATTGCAGTGGCATTAGTGTTTTTTGGTATTAGAATTTTTACACTTATCAGTAAGGCTAAGAGTAAAGGTGGAATATCAAAGCTGATTTTGATTGGTGAAGATGGACGAAGCCTAAAAACATGGAATATAGTGGGCAAGGTATCGTTTTTGATTGGTAGAAATACAAAAGACAACGAAGTAGATATTGATCTTTCGGATGCTGAATATTCGGAGCTTGTCAGTAGGCAGCACGCAGTGTTGAACTTTTCTGAAGGGAAATGGTATATAGAGGATGTTGGCTCGTCATATGGAAGCGGTCTTAAGAAAGTAGATGAAGAAAAGTTCAAGTTAGAAAATGAAAGGTTGTATGAAATAAATTCAGGTGATACATTATATATTGCAAACACTAAGATTCTTGTAAAATGATAGCTAAAATTTAAAGTCACTAATAAGATAAGTGAGTTCCTAGCTAATTTGAGTATATTATACAGATGGAGGAATTAAAATTATGCCTTTAGGAAGATGTGTAAACGGACATATGTATCGCACAGAGAAATATGGCAGCAAATGTCCTTATTGCGATTCTGCACTTGATGGAGTGGGAAAAAATATTTCAAAAGCACCAGTTATGGACGATCCTGATAAAACAAAAGTGTCAGATGACATAGATGGAGTTGAACCGGTAGTTGGTTGGCTTGTATGCATTGAAGGACCACAATTTGGTCAGGATTATAGAATAAGACAGGGAAAGAATTTTATTGGGCGATCTGATGAAATGGATATTTCAATTATTGGCGATGATACCATATCAAGAAAGAATCATGCATCTATAGTTTATGATCCAAAGCCAAGGAGATTCCTTTTGCTTCCGGGAGAGGGTAGCGGACTTGTATATCTGAGCAATCAGGTAAAAAAGGAGGAAGCGGTTCTTTCTGCTACCGAGATAGACGCTTATGATGTAATAGAGATTGGCAGGAGCAAGTTTATATTTATTAACTTGTGCGGTATACATTTTGATTGGGTAAATAAAGAGGACTGATAAAATGAAACTATTAAGTATTACACAGCCCTATTATGTATTGTTGGTATCAGTGTTGTTAATAGTAATTTTATTAATCATAAGATTTAAACTAAATAATGTGAGGGTTTTCCCAAAAGTTACAGTTGGTAATGCACAGTATATTGGAACTAGAGATGAGCAAGAGGATTCTTTTGCTACCGCAGAAAACAATAACTACATTCTTTCTGTTGTTGCTGATGGTATGGGAGGGTATGACAATGGAAAGCTGGCAAGTAATATTACTATAAATACTTTTGTTCAGGAATTCACCAGTACACTTGATATCCACCCCATTGAAAATTTCTTTGTTAATGCTGCTAAAGCATGTAATAGAGCTGTACTTGATAAGGCGAAGGGCAAGCGGATGGGTTGTACGCTTGTTTCGGCTATAGTGTCAGAGGGATGTTTGTACTGGGCTTCAATAGGGGATAGTGCTATAATGCTTTTTAAAGATGGTGAAATTATTAATCTTAATAAAAAGCATGTTTACAAAGAAGTGTTGGAGAATAAATTTATATCTGGAAAAATAACGGAAGAACAGCTGTTAAATGATCCAATGAAAAAAAGAATTCATAGTTACATTGGAATTGAAGTTTTAAAGGATATTGAGATTTCTGAGAAGCCAGTTAAACTAAGGTTTGGAGATAAAGTCATACTGTGTAGTGATGGTGTATATAATAGTCTGCCAGAAATAGAATTAGAAAATATACTCAGTAAGCCTATTCATCCCATAAATACAGCAGAAGAGATAATAGATGCGATAAAAGCAAAAAATTATAGCAGACAGGATAATGCTACAGTAATCGTACTTTCATGCAGCTAGGATTACTATTCTAGATAACGAAAACTTGATTTGATAGTGCTTTTCAAGGCATTAGGAAAAGATGTTATTATTTCGTTATCCCTAAGTATGATTTTATAATGGGGGTTGAAATGAGAAAAAACAGTGTTGAGTTTGTAACTAGCTTTGCTTCTGAGGCTGGAACATTCAGGCTAAACAAAGATTATTTTGCATATGCAGAAATGGATGATATTGCTTGTTATATAGTAGCTGACGGCATTGATTCTGATGAAGATATCAATAGTGCTCAAATAGCGGTTAATTTTCTGTTTGAAAATATAATGAAGAAGCCTTCTATGTCGAAAAAAAAGCTAAAGACATATATTATTAATGCTCACAAGCTACTCAATGAGAAGAGCCGAAGTGTTAGACTAAAAATAAGTTTGATGGTTGTACTGACAGATTATTCTAAAATGATATATGCTACTGCGGGTAATGTCAGGCTATATCATTTCAGAAGTGGTGGGCTAACTTTTAAAAGTAAAGATCAAAGTATTGCACAGATGATGGCTGATGCTGGTCAAATTAGTGATGAAGAGATTGGACTTCATGACGAAAGAAATAACCTTACAAATTACTTAGGACAATCTAAGTCGTTTAAACCATTTATTTCACGTCCATACAAGCTGAAGGATAAAGATGTAATTTTCCTTTGTACAGAAGGATTTTGGGCGAGTATACAAAGCATTGACCTTATCAATACATTAAAAGAGGCAAAAGAATCCGCGGATTTTATTGAAATGCTCGAAGACGAATTGCTTTCAAGACAGAACAAAGTTGTAAATAATTATACTATGGTTGCAATTTATGCAAATAAGGTATTTAAGGAAAATATAAAGGATGATATACGTCTTAGAATTGCAAAGAAAGTAGCCATGATAGTAATTCCCGTTGTTATAGCAGTTTCTGGGTTTCTTATTTATAAAAAAATTGAGGCGAATAAGGCTGAAAAGCTTTTTGTGCAATTAGAAGAAAAGGGCGACAAATTTATTGAAGATGAAAGTTATGAAAAGGCACTTGAAAATTATAAAAAGGCGACAGAGAATATAAAAAAGGTCAAGGACAAGGAAAAGCATGAAAGAATTGAAATTAAGACAAGTATAGCAAATCTTATAGTTGAAGGGGAACAGCTCCAAAGTGGGAGAGATTTTGAAAAGGCAAAAAACAGTTTTATGAAGGCAAGGACTCAGGTTGAATTAGAGCTTGATTCGGAAAACAAGAAAAATCTTGAAAGAGTGCTTGACGGAAAGATTGCTAGGGTTAAAGAGTATATCAAGGTTTTAGAAAAAAGTGTTGAAGGTGGAAAAGAAGTAGAAAAAGCTGATAAGATTTCTATTAAAGTAAGTGAGTCAGAGGATAATAAAGAGAAAATAGCTTTGTTAGCAGAGGCAAAACAGTACTATAATAGTGCAATCGAAATATATGAGAATGTAAAAAAACTATCAGAGGATATTCCCTATTATGATATGATCAAAGAAATGGAAGAAAAAATTAAGGAAATTAAAGAGAAAATAAAGAATTCAGATAGTGCCGCAAAAGATGCAAGTGGTGCTATTGCTAAAGACGAAAAGGTCAAAGAGATGACAAAGAAGGCTGAAGATTATAAAAAAAGTGGTGACCAAAAACTAAAATTGAAGAAATATGAAGATGCAAAGATCGATTATAGATTTGCACTTGATTTATATAAGGAACTTAATGAAAAATATGAGCAGGAAACAATTGAGAAGCGAAGCGAAATTGAAAGAGTAATGCTAGACATAGATAAAAAGATAGAAGAACAAAAGGTTCAGGAGCTACAGAATCAAGTTGGAACTGTTAATTAGAAACTTTAATAGATAGAGTTATAATGTAGGTTACTGATACTTAAAAGAATTTTATTTCTAAAGTATGCGAAAATTAGATTAGAGGAAGAGTGTTAGAAAATAACATAAGTTACAGAATAATAGCGGTATTAAAAAGGGCTGGTAAAATTATAAATTGGGTTCAGGAAGCGGGGGAGATATATGGATAGTTATGTTGTAGAGGGGGCAACCCTAAAGTGTAGTTTTGGTAGCAGAACAAGTAAACTAAAGATTCCAATGAAGCATGAGGTCTACATAAACGACAAAACCCAGGGGAACATGATGGACTATGCACCTATGGTAAATGTAAGTCCTTTTGGTATGTGCAGCAGTCTTGCAAATCCAACCGTTGCTTCGGCAACAGCAGCCAATCAAGGAGTGCTCCGAAAAATGCCATGTATTCCTTCTATAGCCTCACCTTGGATGAGTTGTAAAATGGACGTGCTAATAGATAAATTTCCTGCAGTATTAAGCTCTTCAAAACTTATGTGCATGTGGTGCGGGGTAATAAAAGTTGAAGATGATGGGCAGTAATAGTTTTTGATGGATTAATGTAAGCAGTTTTAAGGATAATGCTTGTTTTGGAATGGGGGGGGACATAGTATGTCATCAACAATAACTTACGGTAATATAAATTTGGTTTCACCGTTTGATATTTTGCATTTGAACGAATTAAGGATAGAAAAGGAAAACAATGAACACACCAGAATTTTTTTAACAGGTGTGATACCCGAGGGGAAAAAAGACAGTTATATAGACAGCGTAACTTCAAAGGACATTCTAGAAATAAGTCAAATTGCAGATAATTCTAGCACCACAGTTTTATTTAAAGGAGTAATAACAAATATAGAGATTAAAGCTGTCAGGGGCGTTTTTTATGTTATTGTCGAAGGTGTTTCCTGTACATATGAAATGGATATTAAGTTAAAAAAGAGGTCTTTTCAGAATAAGGATATGACTTACATTGAAATGATTAAAGAAGTAATAAAGGACTACCCAGGTGCTGATTTTATAGATACTACAGCAAAAAGCAAAAAGCTTGAAAAGGTTGTAATCCAGTACAATGAAACTGACTGGGAGTTTTTAAAGCGTATGGCATCACATTTTAATAAAGGATTGGTGGCTGATGCAATTTCTGATAAGCCAAAATTCTGGTTTGGAATTCCTGAAAGCACTTCAAATCAAAAGCTTGAGGAGTTTAATTTCAGTGTAAGAAAGAAAATTGGAGATTTCAGATATCTATCAGAGAATAATATAGAAGGAATTGACGAAAAAGATTTTACATATTACGAAATTGAAACAGATAAATTTTTAAACATAGGTGACAAGGTTCAATATAATGATATAAGTCTGCTTGTTTGCAAGGCTATGTATTATTTTGAGGATAGCGTACTAAGAAATTTGTATCTATTAACTCCTGAGAAGGGGTTAAGTCAGAAGCTAAAACTGAATGATAACTTGTTTGGTGCCGCTATTGAAGGTAAAGTCATAGAATTAAGTGAGGATAATGTGCGAGTCCATCTTGATATAGATGAAGCTCAGAAAAAAGAAGAAGCATACTGGTTTTCTTATGCTACTTTTTATACTGCAGAAGGCAACACAGGCTGGTACTGCATGCCTGAACTTGATGATTGTGTGAAGCTGTATTTTCCAACAAACAAAGAAGAGGAAGGTATCATAATTAATTCTGTACGTAGGAGAATAAAAGGCGGAGATAAGATTCAGAATCCCGATGAAAAATACTTCAGAACAAAATTCGAAAAAGAAAACAAGTTTACTGAAAAGGAATTGGTATTCTCTACTAAGGAGGACAAAGTACTTATAAGGCTTAATGAGGACGATGGAATTGAATTATACAGTGAAAATACAATAAAAATAAAAGATGATAATGAGTTAGAGATAGAGGCTGATAATATAGAGATTAAGGCAGCCGATGAAATTAATT
>JGI24712J26585_10003844_pt1 | contig 11732 bp, 9 predicted proteins | sample BioPla3DNA2_FD_26585 | JGI IMG/M metagenome (IMG submission 26585)
GCTCCTAATAAATAATATGAACCTCTAAGGCATTTTACCATATCATATGTAGCTGCACCAGATTTTATATTTTTGCAATTTATAGTAACAGTTCCTTCACCGCTGCAACTTACTTCAGAACCTAAATTTTTCAATATATCAATTAATACTTTTACATCTTTAATATCTGGAATATTTTCAATGGTGCATGGGCCATCTACCAATACAGCTGCTGGAATCACTGCAACAGCAGAATTTTTAGCTCCACTTATACTTACCTCACCCTTTAAAGGTATTCCGCCCTCTATAACTAGTTTTTCCATCGTAACGCCCCCAACTATCTAAATATATGCTAACTTTACATCCTTCCACCACTACTGTGTATTTACTTTTTCTCCATCATAGACCCTAAAAAACATCTCTTCTTCCTGAGAAGTTCTGATACGCCATACTGGTATATCTTCTAGCTCCCCTTTTCCATTTTGAACAACACTTTCTTTAAAACCTAAATCAATTGCTACTATCTCAATATCCTTTATGCTGTCATGGTTCTTTATTAAAACCTGATGCGCTGTCAATATATCACTGCCTTGTATTATATCATCTATTCTCCTATATCTGCACTCTAAATGTAAAACACCCTCTTTTGATGTACGTACAGAAATATAGTTTTCAAATATCCAAAATTCATTATATTTTTGCCTAAAGACATAATTCCCGTCTTCCATTTTATCAAATACAAACTGACTTATTGGTACGCCAGTTCCTTTAAACAGCTTTTTTATATTTCCAAGTACTTCCTCACTGCTTTTGTCTGCACTTATAATATATGACAAATTTTTGTTTTTGTAAATAAATTTATTGCCATCCTGAAAAATTATTTCTTTACCATCTTTTTCAATGAGTTCTTGTGGCATATACTCTTCTTTTGAATTTTCTTCTATTTCTAAAAAGTCTACTTCTAAAAAATTTTTAATAATTCTTTCATAATTTATATTATCATCACTATAAACTAATGTCCCTATTTTTTTATTATATAACGGGATTTCAGAATTTACAATAACCCCTCTATTTAAAAGAGCTTTTTTTGCATTCTCAATTGTATCTTGAGATATACCTTCTTGATTTGCTAATTTTATTATAACACCTGCAAGGAAAAGGTTCAGGATAAAAAATATTATTATTAAAATGCTTTTAGCTTTTGACCAATCCAAAACCCAAACACCTTCTTTACTTTTGTTTCATGGGAACAATATACCGCCTGTCATCAATGGTTTCTATCACCCAAGTTGGTAAAATACTCTCAGTATTTACACTGTACTTAATCTCATATGACACATTTTTATCCTTTATGGAAAATCCTCTGCTAGCCAGGTCTGTATATCGTTCAAATGTATCATCTAACAAATCACCAAAATTCATATTTAGCTCTAAAACATTGTTTCCAACTTCAAATTTTCTCAGCACCCATTCACAACTTAATACCCTCTTACTGTTTGCACTAATGTTAATTGCATGATTAAGCTTTTTACCTGAATTCTTTATAGGGTAGCCATTTACAACCACAGGCAAATTGTTGAATTTATAATCAAAATAAAATGTATAATACTCTCCCTCATCAACCATTTTGGCTAAATAAATATCAACATCTGAAATTAAGTTTTCCCGCACTTTTATAAATTCTAGCGCCTTTTTAAACGCCTCTATTTCATTTCCCTTATCTCTTTTACCAATTACAGACAGGTATTTGTACTCTAAAAGCCCGTCCTTGTAAATATTGTATCTGTTGCTAAAATTTTTAAACACTACTACATTTGACATATCCACACTTTGTATATAGCTGTCCTTTTCGTTTCCGATGATTTCCTCGGCAATTACATCAATATCTGTGCTGCTTTTAGAGTCTAAATCAGGCATATCATAGGGTATACTGCTTATAACATTATTAAAATTTCTGTACTTATTTCCCTTTGCCACAATAAGAACATCCGGCTTAAAATAAAAAGGAGATCTTTCTGTATTTCTAATTAATTCGCTTACAACTTCAAAGCTCTCTTTTCCCTCACCATACAACTCTTCAATAATCAAGTCATAATCTCCCCTGCTAAGACCTTTATCAAAAAAGCCCATTGTGTACAAATACACCTTTTCGCCAGTATATATATATATATTTACGTTGTTATTTATATTCTCTGCAGGCAAAATTGCCATTTTATATATTTTTTCTGCTTTAAGACCGCCAGATGCACCCACACCCAAAAATGCAGCAATTAAATTTGAGCTTATATCATTTTTAAATTCAATGATAACTGATTTTTTTTCAATTACTTCTTTCCACTGGCTTTCCAAAAATTCCCTTTCGCTTATTATTTTTTTGCTGGAAATTATATTTTTTAAATAGTACTTTGCATTCTTCCAAACTTCATCATAATGAGAATCGTCCTCATTTATTACCCAATGAGGATTCTCAAATCCGGCTGAAACCACTATTTTAAAAGGTCTAAAAAAATCTTCCATATCAATGGTAACCTGATTATTTTTAGCACTTATTATATTCCATAAAAAATTAGTAGGCATTCCCCTTCTCTGATAGTTCCAGAGGACACCTACTTGTATTATACTTGTTATCACTAAAATAACCAATATGTACTGTTTAACTTTTTCACTTTTAATTAAAAACATATAATATCACGGGCCTTTATGTACCAAATATTTTCATCAACATTTGGTTAATGTTAAAGAAACCTCTTTTCATTGAGTTTTTCACTTCGCTGTCAAGGAGGGTAACTGTAAAAGTATTAACTTGAGCATTTTCACCTAGTACCAGTTCTTCTCCACTATTTTTAAAAGCTGCAATTCTTATTCTGTTAGCTCCCACATTGGGCAGTTGAATTTCCTTTATAAAGAAACCTGAAAGTCCAATGTTCCATGAGCATTCACCTTCTGTATTTTCAAAAGGTTCAAAAGTTTCACTTTCTTCGTTGTACATGAACAATTTAACGGTAATACTCTCTGCCGTTGAATTTCCACAAACTATGTAGGATTTTCTAAAAGTTGACTCATCACCTTCTGGTCGTGTAATGGTTACTAAAAACTGTTCTGTATCTTCTGTTTCCTGATTTTTAAACAATGTATCATTTATCTCTTCCTGATTTATACCATCGTTTATTTCATTAGTGGCAGATACACCAACACCGTCATTTGCATATGTACTTAAACAACACCCCATTACAAGCATTGCAAATACAACAATTCCTATTAATCTTTTTAACATATCAACACCTCATAAACTTGGGTAATAAATTCTTAAATATTACCTCTAACCTCCATAAATAAATTATACTATAATTTTGTTACAGCTAAATTACATGACATTTAAAATTGAATTACATCAAGATTCACAGTTTATAGGAAGTTTAATTGTAAATTCAGTACCTTTTCCAATTTCACTTGTAACAGAAATTTCACCATTATGTGCTTCTATAATTTCTTTTGCTATTGCAAGACCAAGGCCTGTTCCTCCCATTTCTCTGGATCTGGCTTTATCTGTCCTGTAAAATCTTTCAAAAATCCTGGGAAGATCCTCTTTAGGAATCCCTATCCCAGAATCCTTTACTTTAACATATACGCTGCTGTACATCTTTCCAATGTAAATACTTATTTTTCCATCTTTAGGCGTATATTTCATTGCATTTGAAAGTATATTTATTAATACCTGTTCAATTCTGTCCCTATCTGCTTTTACATCCTCTACCTCCCCTATTTTAAAACATTCTAATATTTGATTCTTTTCATCTGCTGAAATTTTCAACTTCTGCATACACTCTTTTACAAGTTTCTCTAAAGAGAACTTTGTAATATTCCATTTCATTTGATTATTGTCCAATCTTGAAAGCTGTAATAAGTCTTTAACCAGTCTTGTCATTCTGTCAGATTCTGAATTAATAACATTTAAAAACTTTCTTGCTGTCTCTTCATCTTCTAAAGCACCCTCTAATAATGTCTCTGAATAACTTTTAATTGATGTTAAAGGAGTTCTTAATTCATGGGATACATTTGCAACAAATTCACGTCTCATCTCATCTAGTTTCTGCTGTTCTGTTACATCATGAAAAACTGCAATAACACCGTCTGCCTTTTTGTTTTTGTCTGTAAAAATGGCAAAATACACCTTTACATATTTGTTCCCTATGGTGGTGTTTACTTCTTTTGTCTTATAAGTTTCAAGATAGGATATTTCCTCAATTGAAACACCTAAATCATACTGTTTTGAAAATTCATTAAAATTCATATTGCACTCTTTTATTCCAAGCATCAATTTTAAAACAGGATTAATATGGATAACTTCCCCTTTAAGATTAAATGCAATTATCCCATCTGTCATGTAGTTTAAAATGGTTTCAATTTTGTTCTTTTCTCTTGAAACTTCATTTAAATTCTTTTTAAGTTCACTTGCCATATAGTTAAATGCTTTTGTAAGCTTGCCTATTTCATCCTTTGATTTTACCTCTAGCACCCTTCCAAAGTCCCCAGAAGCAATTTTCCTGGCTCTGTGCATAAGNTTTACTATAGGGACTGTTATNGTCTTAGAAAGGACATATCCAAAGAGCAGTGACAGTACAATGGCAATTAAAAAGCTCAGTCGTATCATTTTATTAAACTCTTCCATAAGACCTGCCCATTCTTCCCTATCATATCTAAAGTAAAAAATCAAAGGAGTGTTCTCAATTGGTCTGGCATAATCAAAATACTCCTTATTTCCGCTTATAAAAAGAGACTCGCTATCTCCAATTTCACCTGCCAAAGCTGCCAAATAGTTTTTTGACTTTTGTATTTCCAAACTCAAACTATCCCAGTCCTGAGAAAATGACCTTTCATCTGAGAACTTAACTTCATTTGTCCTTCCATCAAGTATGGTAAATGTCTTATGGTCATTTAAATAAAAGTCCAGCATGGCATTTGCTTTGTTGCTGGAATAGTGCCTTACTATTCTCTCTATATCTTCTTCTGTAGCATCTTCTCCAGGATTTAAAAACCCTCTTTCAAATCCTCTTTCTAACCCCTGTTCAAAGGTGTCATAATAGAAAGATTCCACAAAAAGATTTAAAGATACTGCCGCTGTCGCCATAAGGACAAATGCTATAAGTATGAAAATTGTAACAAGTCTCCACTGCAAACTCCTAAAAAATCTAAGTCGTTTTAATAACCGCATAATACTTCCCCTTTTTTAACACCAGGCGGACTTTTTAATTCCACCTGATGTCTTTACTGCTAAATCAGCATATAGTAAAATTCAAAAAGTTAGCTATCTTGCTTGTTAAAATAATAGCCCACGCCTCTTTTGGTTAAAATGTAGGCTGGTGCACTTGGATTTTTCTCCATTTTTTCTCTAACCCTTCTAACAGTTACATCCACAGTCCTGACATCCCCATAGTACTCATATCCCCACACTTTTTCAAGAAGTGTTTCTCTTGAAAAAATCTGTCCATGCTGCAATGCCAAAAATTTAACTAATTCAAATTCCCTAAGAGTAAGTTCTATTACCTTTCCTTCTCTCTTTACTTCATAACGGTCTATATCAATTTCTAAATCGCCAAACTTTAATACCTTTTGACTTTTCATTGTATTATTTGCAGCAACTCTTCTAAGGTTTGCCTTTACCCTTGCCATTAACTCTCTTGTACTAAAGGGCTTTGTTATATAATCATCAGCACCTAATTCAAGTCCTAAAACCTTATCAACTTCTTCTTCTTTGGCAGTTAGCATAATAATAGGAGTGGATATAGACTCTCTTAGTTTACGGCAAACTGTAAAACCATCTATTTTAGGGAGCATTATGTCTAACAGTATTAAATCAGGGTTTTCATTTAAAGCTGTCTTAACAGCTTCCTCACCGTCATAGGCTTCAACTGTTGTAAATCCTTCCTTGGTTAAATTAAATTTAAGGATATCAACAATATTTTTTTCATCATCCACTATAAGAATTTTCTCGTCCATAAGAACCACCCTTTTCTTTTTTATTTTAAATGATGTTTTCTCTCTATTTTCAATTATAACATTTATATTAAAAAAAAGAATATATATTTTACAGCAATAGCACCATAATATTCTTTTTTGTTCTATATATAATATATCCTGCTTGATTTTGTTTATCTGTTTTGGTATAAAATCAAAACTTTGTGCTAAGATATTTTATAAATATATACATTAATATTATAAAAATTATTGTAATTAGCGTAATTTATGATATAATAGAAAAAGGTGGATGTCCAAGTTATAGTTATTCTATCTTATGTAAGTAGCTTTCTTAAAAAACTCTTAAAGGGGGCTGCAAGTCATGTCTAAAGAGCTAATGTATGTTCTTATTACAAAAATGCATCTTAGGCTAAATCAGCTTATAGAGCAGAAAAACTACGATTTGCTTGACAAGGAAGTTTTACACTATAGCCAAAGGCTGGACAAGGTATTGTCTAGGTTTAGTAGAGTTGTCGGTCAAGATTCTAATCTCAATTCATGTGAAGGTAAGAAGTTTACGAAATGTGCCATTTAAACGTGAAAAGGTAAGAGGCAGTTTTTCATATCTTAATTTAGGATATAAAAAACTGCCTCTTATTTTTGTTTTTTTTAAAAAAAGTCCTTGGGATAATTCCCAAGGACTTTTTTGTTAAATTAATCTTAGTCGCCTTCTACTTCTCAAGTATGATTGTTCCTAAATCAGTTTCAATGTCTTTAACTACAGTAACACTTTCTACTGTTTTCATAGTGTACCCATCAGCTGATATCTCTACAGTGTATCCGTTATCTGCTGGTACCTCGATAGAACACTCGCCGTTCTCACCTGTTGTTCCGCCATCTCCAACTGAGTTACCATCCTTTAAAACTGTTACAGTTGCTCCTTCGATAGCATTGTCTTCTTCGTCAGTTACTGTAACTTTTATTGTTCCAACTTCGGCTTCAGTTTCACCAGCTGTTACTTCAATTGTGTCAGTATTTCTGTATTTATTACCTTCTAAGTCTTCAATATCATATTTTTGTGATACTCTTACTTTAGCATCTTTAGCATATGGGTCTTTAAGAGTAAGAGTTACTACACTAATATCTCCGTCTTTTACTTCATTAAAGCCTGTAACTTCATTGTTTCTAACTTCAAATGTGTATAGTGACACTGTAGCACTATTGATTATTTCATCAAATGTTATTGTTACTTCATTACCAGCTACTGCTATTGAATCTTTGTTATATGAAGGAGCTATTTTGTCAGCAATATCAGCATTAGGGATTGTTACTCCTACTACTGCTACTTCAAAGATATTATTCAATAAATCTTCATTACCTACTACTTCTAATTCAACGTTACTTGCATTAGCTTTAATCGCTTCACTCTTAAGGTTAAGAGTTACAACTGTATTTCCGTCTCCATTTCTGGACACTGATAATGATTTGATATCTATTGGTNCATTATCTACATTTACTTTAAAAGCCTCTGGTTTGATATTGTTTCCTTCAAGAAGACGTTGATCAAATGTCACAACTAGTTTGTCTTTTGCTGTAGCTTCAACTTCTTTTACTTCAGGAGCATCGCCTTTAATGTGTGCTGCCCCATCAACATATAACTGACCTCCCATAGTGTTTCCTGCTTTGTCTTGAACACTTTGAATATAGAAAGGACCATAGTCAGCCNAACCTTTTATTTCATCATCACTAAGTTCTATTTTAACAACACTGTTACCGTCAATGAATCTTGGTTCTTTCTCAAAGCTTTTAAAAGCTCCGTTGTCATCCATCCATTTAAAGTTGTCTTTGTTAAGTGCTGTATTTGTTACATCTTCATTAAAGAAGAAGTATAAATTATTTGGAACTTTAATTGTAACTTCATTTCCACTTTCATCTTTAACTTTTTTATCCTTTTCATCATAACTTACTTTTGTCACTTCTGGAGCAGTCTTGTCAGTTATTTCAACTGTTTCTTTGTACTCTGACAATTTATTTGGTTGAAGATTTTTATCTTCTACATCAGTAATTTTTACAACTACAGATTTTCCTGCAAGGTCATCAGTACCTAGTTTTACACTAAACTCTTTTGAATCTTTATCTTTTGCTGTTACAGTAACATCTACGCCATCAATTTCATTTCCGTCAGTATCAAGTATTTCGATGTTTTCTTCGCTAAATTTTACAGCTTTATTGAAAGTTATTTTAAGTTCATCTTCACCTTCAACAGTAATACTTGTAACTTTTGGATTTTCTTTGTCAACTGTTACAGTTACGTCTATTTCTATATCTCCAAATTTGTTACCCCAGTTGTCTTTTACTTCTACGTCATCGTGTTTTCCTCTGATTCCCACTCTTTGAGTTCCTTCTGCTAGAGGTCTGCCATCTTCAGCATCATCTGCAAATTTAACCCATACTGTTTTAACTGAATCTTCAGGTTCGATTTCATCAGTCATTGCTTCATCTTTATATATTCCCTTAGCTTCCCACGCTGTGAAAGTGTGGTAGAAGTTTTGAGGATGAAGTCCTTTAACAGGTTTACTAAACTCAACTTTTACATACTTTTGATCAACTTTTGTAATCTCTGCCACTGGTGGCTCAGTATCTTTAACATATTCTACTTCAAAAGTTTTTGTTATATTTATGAATCCAGCGTAGTCTTTAAAGTCTTTAACTAATATTTCATAAGTCTCGCCATCTTTCATATCATCCCATACAACAATTGAAATAGTGTTTGAACCATAGCCTTGGTAGTCTCCAGTTCCTATTGTACTATCTCCAGTTTTAACTTCAACTTCTCCACCCTCTTTAATAGGTTCGTTGAATGTTATTTCTAAGTTTGCAGGACCTGTTACTTTTATTTCTTCAGCTACTGGTCTTGTTCCATCAAAAGCCTCAAATTCTTTCTCAGTTTCTTCGATTTCCATTCCGGTTGTGTCTTTTACATTAGTAACTTTTAAAGTGTAATTTTTTTGGTTATCTAAGCTTTGTCCAGCTTTTCCAACAGTTAAAATTACTGTTCTGCCATCTTCTTGTAGTTCAACTGAAGTATCTAGATTTAAATCTTTAATTTGGATATTCTCAGTNTTTACAGTATCTTCNTCAAGNNCTGCACTGAATTCAACAACTACTTCTTTTAAGTTGTCAGCTGTTACACTTGATACAACAAGCTCGTCAGGTTGTACAATAACTTTAACTTTTGCAGTTAATTTTGTACCTGCGATTATACCTTCGATTTCTTGTTCGCCAACTTCTGATGTGTCAACTGTTGGCCATGTTACTGAAACTTCACCAGTTTCTTCATTGTCAAAAGTTACTTCAACAGTGCTTGGAAGATTTGCAGTTTCTCCAACTTTAACAAGCACGTCTTCTAATTCAGCAACTTCAACGATTATAGCGTCGATAAGACCTTTGTCTTTAGCTAAGTTCGCATCAACTTTTTCTAAACGAACTAGTTTTTGAATTAGAGTTTCTTCTGAGTCTTTAAAGTTAGCTTTTAATGCACCGTAAGAAATACCTACTAATGAATCTCTGTTAATAGGATCATTAGAGTTAAATATAGCTGCTTCAGCTGAAGTTAATCCACCAACTTCACTTAAGCTTGTTGCTGCTGTATGATAGTTGAAATCACCATCATATCCTAGTAACTGAAGTACTAGTGAACAATAAGCTTTTCCGTTAAGAGCTTCTTTTGGAGCAAATGTTCCATCAGGATATCCTTTTATATATCCTTTTTCAGTAGCGTATGCAACTTGCTTCTTAGCCCAGTTTGCAACTGTTGCGCCATCTTTAAAATCTGCAAGTTTTGCATCAGCATCTTCCTCTGACATTTCAAGTGCTTCGTCTTCTTGAGCAAAAATTCTTAGAAGCATAACAGCACCTGTTTCTCTGCTAAGCAATTCGCCTAGATTAGGAACATACTCTGTCTCTGATTCACCTAAAAACAACCCTAAGTCATACATATCTTTTGCTTCCTCTTCGTATTTGAATGAAGAATCCGCAAATGCAGGCACCATAAGTGTTGATATCATTGCGATTGCAACAAATAATGCCACTAATTTTTTGAGATTTCTCATACTCTCAAATCCTCCTTGTAAGTTTTTTTGGGATGTAGGCTTTAGATATAAAAGTCAGGCTATGCCTTCTCCCTTTGTGTCCTAACCTGACCTATCCTGCATTTTCTTCAAGACGGGCACACATACCTATCTCGAATTCAAAACTAATTATATCATCGGCTTTTTTGAGAGTCAACATGTAGATTTTAAGTGTAAAGAAATTGTAATAGAATTGAAACAAACTACTGTATAAAAAACAAAACTAAAAGCCGGCATGTCGCCGGCCTTAGTTTCTGCTAGATTAGATTACTTTTTAGCTATATTTCTTTCTGCAATTTCTATTGCCTTTTTCACAATGTTTCCGCAGTCTCTAGAGGTTACTGATCCCCATCCTTCAGATGCAACTGTGTCGTAGACTCCAAGTTCCTTTGCAATCTCTGTTTTTAATTCCTCAGACATCATTTTTCGCCTACTCACTTTTTTTGCCTCCTTTTTATTCTTCCTTCAATAAAGGATAATAAACTTTTGTCTAAAAGATTTGCGGACAACTTTGTGTTTTACATTTTAAAAGGTTTTGATGGTTTTGATATTTCACATAATGCCTCTGCTGCTTCCATATCAAACCTCATATCTGATGCAACGTCACCTAGTGAAAGCATACCTATAATCTGATTATCTTCAACAACAGGAAGTCTTCTTATCTGCTCTTGAGCCATCAAGCTTGTTGCATCGTCAATATCCATATCTGGTGTTACAGTCATAACCTGTGATGTCATTATATCCTGTACTTTTGTATCGTGGGGTGTTTTACCATGTGCTACATTTCTTACAACTATATCCCTGTCAGTTACTATTCCCACAACGCCAGTATGGTCGCATACAGGAATAGAACCAACATTATGCTTTTGCATCAGCTGTGCTGCTTCTACAACATTTTTTGCTGGGTCAACATATGCAACACTTTTGGTCATTTTATCTCTAACCTTCAAATTAATCCTCCCCTTATATCAGATTCAATGATATTTTCCCCGACAGAATTAAATTTAATCGGTGTAAAATATTCCTGACTAAAAAACGTATATTCTATTTATATTAATTATTTAAAATGTTATAATTAGATATGTGAAGGGATGATATTTGTGTTTAAACTAAATAAATCCAAAATTATTTTAATTCTGCTATTTTTATTCCTTATTATTATTACCAACTTTAATTTTTTATATAATCATTTTGTCTATCTTATATATGACAAAAGCAGCCTTAGAATTCATTCGCATTTTTTGAATTGTCAAATTAATGCTGTGGCAAGTGATCCATCAAATAAAGTGTATATAAAGTCTGTAGTCAAAAATTCCAATGGAAAAATTATGCCTGGTGCCAAAATTGAAATTACAATTGAAGAAGGCTTAGGTGAAATTCTTCCTGCAAGCAAGACAACAGATGAATATGGTGAACTGCTTTTTGTTTATACACCTCCTGAAAGCCACAAAATAGGCGAAAAAAAACCTTTAGATGTAGTTATTAAATCTAAAATAAAAGGTACAGATATATATTCAACCATTTCCTTTAAGCTTATTCCTGTACCTGTGGTTTTTGTTCATGGGTATCAAGAAAGTTCAATAATATTTGACAACATGAATGAATTTTTGGTATCTAAAGGTTATAACACCCTTTCCATTGATTTTGATTCTACCAAAGGTGTTGTTT
>JGI24712J26585_10003845_pt1 | contig 11732 bp, 9 predicted proteins | sample BioPla3DNA2_FD_26585 | JGI IMG/M metagenome (IMG submission 26585)
GCTGGCTATGCAGGTTGGCATTTATCTGGGGGAAACCAGTGAGCATGTTTTAGAAGTATTCCTCTACCCCGAAATGCCGGACGAAAAAATAACGGTTACTTTACCGCTAACAATGATTGTTCGCGTAAGAAAACATACTGCTGCTATTGAATCTATCGCAGATGCTTTACAAGACGTCCTTCTTGCCGAATACCGGAAAATGTTTTCCCCGCAAGCTGACGGCTTATCAGTCTTATTAAACGTATACTTTCTAGACGAGGATGATTTTCTGGGACGGAAGGGCCTTTCCGCAGCCGTCGGTTCTTTGTATACTCCCGCACTTCGGGTATGGAGCAGTCAGGGATGCCGGAAGTAACCGGCAGTAAAATAAATAAAACGAATGCGGTATGAGCTATAGAGATGGTTTTTCTCAAGCTGCCTGTAATAGTAAGTAGCTGTCTGTATTACTATACTATAGAATTAGGTTCAAGTAAGACAGTTTTATGGTATAATAAAATTAATAAATCAGTCTTCGTCTGGCAGGGGAATGAGAAAGGCAGTGATGCTCGTATGAGGCATCAAGCTAACCGGCGCCGCAAAATATCTGAGAGACGTTCAATTACTCTTATCTTCAGCAAGCTTTTAGAAGCTTTTGATCTTGATACCTTTCTTTCAAATACAGCATCTCTGTTAAAAAGTGTCCTGACTGGAATCGATGCGGTTATTGTCTACCTCTATGATGATTCCAGAAAGCAGCTTATTCCGGTATCTGTCAGTGGTTTTTCCAGTGAACATGTTTTGTGCCTCGAAGTAGAAGCAGCGTGCTTATCCGTAATTGCGCAGGTTTTTAAAACAGGAAAGCCTTTTGTGCAGACAGGGAAAGGAACTGTAAAAGCGCTTGCGGGTTGTATAACCGGTGATGCAGATTGTTATTCGATGAAGTCTCTTTTATGTGTTCCTATGGACCTAAGTGATGGTACCCGTATCGGGTGCCTTCTGTTTTTATGGACTGTTTCCGATAAATTATCCCCGCGGGACCTTGGTTTATTTAGGAGAATAGCTAAAACTATGGGGCCGTTTGCTTTTAAGGCGGAAACCTTGAGGCAGAGTCAGGAGAAAAAATATTCAAGTTTAGTCTGTACCCTGTCCCACGAGTTGCGCACTCCGCTTACCTGTATTAAAGGTTATGCTACAACATTGCTTGATAATAACGGTGAGTGGAACCAGAAGGAGAGAAACGAATTTTTGAAAATTATTGATGCTGAAAGCGATACAATGAAAGAACTGATTGATGACCTTATGGAATCTTCCATGATCGAGTCCGGTCTGTTGAGCGTGAAAAAAGAGCCGGTTCTTTTAGCGCGAATTGTGGAAAAAGCTGTTGGCGATGCGCGGTTACGCACTGCGAAACACAAATTTATAGTCAGCATACCAAAGAATTTTCCGGTTATTGAGGCCGACCCTGTCCGTACCAGGCAGGTCCTGGACAACCTTTTGGAAAATGCAATAAAATATTCTCCGGAAGGTGGCCTTATTGTTGTACAGTGCAGGGTTGACAACAGGGAAGTAACGGTAAGCGTAGCGGATGAAGGGGTGGGGATAGCACCGGAGCACTTAAACCGACTCTTTGAAAAATTTTACCGTGTTAAGACCGATCTTGCCGGAACGGGTCTGGGGTTACCCGTCGCCAGTGAGATTGTCGAAAAGCAAGGTGGGAGAATATGGGCAAGCAGTACCCCCGGCAAGGGAAGTACCTTTTGTTTTACGTTGCCTCTAACCGGGACAGGTCCCGGTATTCACACAGTAAAAAGCCCGAACTGGGGAAAGGGAGGCGTGTAGTATGAAAAAACCGACCATCCTGGTAGTAGATGACGAATTACGTCTGGTAAGGCTTGTGCAGGCAAATCTGGAAGCCCGGGGTTATACGGTCTTATGCGCTTATGATGGGGGCGAAGCCATACGCAAGGCTGCAGTTGAGAACCCTGATTTAATTATCCTCGATATTATCCTCCCCGGTGATTTAGATGGATATGATGTATTAAGGCGCATACGCTCTTTTTCCGGGGTGCCGGTTATTATGCTTACTGCAAAGGCTCTGGAGAAGGATAAAGTAAGAGGATTTGAGGCCGGAGCCGATGATTACCTGACCAAGCCCTTCGGCTCACAGGAGCTTTTATCAAGGGTAAAAGCGGTTCTTCGCCGTTCGGGAGGGGCTCCGCAGCCACAGGAAAGTTCTTTGTTTAAATGTGATGATCTTATAATAAACTTTGACCAGGCGTCTGTTGAAATATCCGGCCGGAAAGTGGAGCTTACGTCTACTGAATTTCGGTTATTAAGTGAATTGGCGAAGCATCCGAATCAGCTCATTTCTCATCAGGAACTCCTCACCCGTGTCTGGGGTTCAGAATATCGCGATGAAAGGGATTATTTGCGTGCCTACATCTGGCATCTGCGTAAAAAAATTGAAAAAAACCCGTCCAAGCCGGAGCATATTATATCTCGTATCGGGCTGGGATATATGCTTAGATGCCCGTGTCCCTAGATAAAATATTTCCAGACAAAACCTTTACCGAACAAAGAATTTCCAAAACAAAAGCTTTCCCAAACAGCTATACTTTATTAAATATATTATTCCGGCTCCCCGAATTTATCCANGTAATCTTCATGAGCGTACTGTATAACCTGATAAGCTTCGTCCTTGCCGTAGACATCTACAATTTCGCAGTTATTGCTTTTGCTTCCCGGAGTGTGTTTGTAGGTCAGGAAAAAGTGCCGGAGCCTCTCTATAACCCCTCTGGGGCAATCCTTGACATCCTGCCACCCTTCATAAAGAGCATCATCCTGCAAAACGGCGATGATCTTATCATCGGCTTCCCCATCGTCAATCATGCGTAAACCGCCGATAGGATGTGCTCTAAGGAGAATATCCCCGTGTGGTATCAGCTTTTCGGTAAGCACACAGATATCCAGGGGGTCCCCGTCACCGACCAAATGTTCATATCCGCTTTTTTCGATACAAAACTCAGCCACTTTTTGTCCACAATACGTTTGCGGCAACATACCGTACAAAGTAGGATAAATATTGGAGTAAACCTGTGGCCGGTCCACCTTGAGGAGGCCGCTTTCCTTGTCCAGCTCGTATTTTACCGTATCGCTGGGGACGACTTCAATATAGACGTTAACTGTTGCAGGGCGCTTAGAGCCTAACGAAATGCCATGCCAGGGATGAGCTCTGAAAAACTTTCTCTCTGAATGGATTTTTTTCTCCTTTTCCGTCATACGGTTTGTCATCTCCTTCCGTTTTCTTTTTATTAGATTATATTATATTAAAATAAAAGACACCAGCGTGTTATAAAACCGACTGGTGCCTTTTTTGTTTACCTTAACTGTCTCAGCAATTTTTTTGCTCGGTGCAAATACTGTAAGAATGCATTTCCTCATCTATTTTATCCCAGTGGCAGTGTCTGGATACTATATTTTTTATGAGATTAATTGTCTCGGTGTCATCAGGTAGAATTTGCCGGACAACTCCCTGCAGCATTTTTATGGTGTTGTATGTATCGTAGTGAACTAAAATTACCGGGATTCCCTTTTCGCATGCCCGCGATATTACCCTGACATCGGGATACAACCCCCCGGTAAGAATTAACACGGAGGTGCTTGATTCCAGGGCACATAACGCCATGTCGCTGCGGTCTCCTCCGGTGATTACCGCTTTGTTTAGACCGCGCCTCAGATAACGCAATGCCCCTTCGGTTGTCATTGCCCCGATGCCGATGTCTTCAACGACCGCATCCATATTGTCCTCGCCGGTGAGAATTTCTCCCTGGAGCGCTTTATAAAATTCAGCGACAGTTGGGAAACTGGTCGATGGGTTTGTGGGGATAATCCCCAAAAGTGAGTAACCTTTTTCTTTAATAATGGGAGCATAAACGTTTCTAACCTTATCCATCATTTCCGGACTAACATCGTTCAGTATGTTTCCTATCAGGTAAAGCCCCTTGGCCTGGATAAAATTATTGTAAAACAGTATTTCATCCAGATCGTTATCCCTGCGCAAATTGGTAATATAGATTACAGGAGCTTTCCACCTTTTGGCAAGACTAAAATCGTCAAGCGAAAGGGAGAAACCTGCGCCGGGCGACTTTCCTCCCTCAATCATCACAATCTCTGTATTATCTGCAATTTCTCTAAAACAATCATCCAGCATTTCTTCCATTTTATTTATGATAAGCCCGGAATGGTCCGAATGTCCAAAGATATATGTAGATTCATGGCTTAACGGTCCCATGCGCTCGGGTTTACAGTTTAGCCCCAAAACCTGTTTTAACAACATAATATCTGCGTCATGGCTTTGGTACAAGTTATGACCTGTCGTTTTTGGTTTAAAAAAGCCCACTTCATTTCCTTTCTCTTTCCAAAGCAGTGAAAATGCCAATGCAATTGCTGTTTTGCCGGCTCCTGATTTGCCCATTAGATATAATTTTTTTGACAAAATTAAGATCTCCTTTCAGCAAGCTGGTCTATTAAAAGTTCCTTTTGCTCTTCTACCGGTTGCTGCTGGATGTTGATTTCGTGAGAGAGCGTAATTTTTACATCAACTGCGCAGATACCTTTTTCATAAACCATCAGGGGGTTTATATCCATTTCTTTAATTTCCGGAAACTCTAAAACTAGATGCGCCAGTTTAAGGGTGGCCTCTTTCAATGACTGAAGATCGAGGGGGCTTTTTCCCCTGAATCCCTTTATCAGACGGTATGCTTTCGTTTCACTGATCATTTCTTCTACATCTTTTTCGGTCAGGTTTGCTGCTAACCTTAAAGATACATCTTCAAAAAGATTTACATAGATCCCTCCCAAGCCGAACACCAGCATAGGGCCAAACTGAACATCATAGGATGAACCGATAATTGTTTCCGTTCCCTGTGGCATCATTTTTTGTACTTCGACTCCATAAAGGGGTGCGTCGGGCAAAAAGTGCCGTGCCCTTTGTATGATATCTTTGAATCCCTGTATGACTCCCTGGGTATTATCCACTCCTACCAGAACCCCACCGATGTCGGTTTTGTGCAGAATCTTCGGGGAGGCAATTTTCAGGACTACGGGAAAACCTATTTGTTCTGCTATTTGTGCTGCCATTTCGGGTCCCTTGGCCAAGTAGGTGGGAGCACACTTGATCCCGAAAGCCTCAAGAATTTGCGCACCTTCATGCTCAAGCAAGACTACTCTTCTTTCTTTAAGGGCGTCATAAAAAATGGCTTTTACCTGTGCTTTTTGCATATTATTTACATAAGAAGTCTCTTCTAATCCTTCTATTACTGAAGTTTTTTTACGGTGAATATTTTTTTGACGTAGAGCTTCGATGCTTTGAACATATTTTACCATGCCATTCATGGCAATTACAGCTCTTTCAGGGAAGGAATAGCAGGGAAGTCCGGCTTTGCGCAGGAGGGATATCCCTTCCTGCATTTCTTCTCCCCCCATAAAGGCAGATAAAATGGGTTTTTCGGGATACTTCTCAAAAGTATCTTTGATAGCTTGCGCTAATTCCACCGGGGGAGCAGTGGCAGGGCAGAGCAGGGTTATTATTCCATCCACTCCGGGATCGTTGATTACTTTTTCCAGGGAAAATTGGAAGCGCTCCCGTGGTGTATCTGCCAGGACGTCTACAGGGTTGTAGACACTGCATTCGTAGGGCAAATAATTTCTTAACTCTTTGCTGGTTTCTGCAGTAAATCTTGCCATCTGCATGCCCAGTTCTTCGATCTGATCTGTGGTAAGGATTCCAGGCCCACCGGAATTTGTTACTACCGCTATTCTATTTCCCTTGGGCAGCGGTTGATTGGAAAAGGCAGCGGCCATATCAAACATGTCTTCCATGCTGCTTGCCCTGAGCACTGCACTTTGTTTAAAGGCAGCACTGTAGGCCTTATCCGCTCCTGCGAGTGATCCTGTATGAGAAGAAGCCGCCCTTGCTCCGGAAGAACTGGAACCTGATTTCAAAATAATAACCGGTTTTTTGAGGGAAATAGAACCGGCTATATCTAAAAATTTTTTCCCATCGACTATATCTTCCAGGTAGCATATAATTACAGCGGTGTTTGGATCCCAGGCGGCGTATTGAAGAAAGTCTATCTCATTCAATACTGTTTTGTTACCAAGACTGACAAAGTGGGAAAAACCCAGTTCAAGCAATTCGCTCATGTCCATCATTGCGACGAGCATTGCACCGCTTTGGGAGATAAACGCCACATTCCCTTTTTTTGAAAAACTCCTGGCAAAGGAAGCATTCATTGGGGTATGGGTATCGATTAGCCCGACACAGTTTGGACCCAGCAGGGCGATATCGTTTTCCCTGCAAAATTCCTTCAATTCTGCTTCTAATTTTGCGCCTTCAGGTCCTGTTTCTTTGAAACCTGCTGAATAAACGATAATAAAATGAATACCTCTTTTACTGCAGCTTTTTGTTATCTCTAAGATTGCTGCAGCGGGAAGGGCTATAACCGCCAGGTCGACGGTTTTGTCCGGCGGGATGTTTTCAACTTTATCGTAGCATTGATACCCCAGGATTTGTTCCGCCTTGGGGTTGATTGGATAGATCTCTCCCGCATAACCGCTGCTTTGTAGGTTTCTTACTATAGCGTATCCTACTTTTCCAGGTTTGGACGAGGCTCCTATAACAGCTATTCCTCTTGGGGCAAATAGTTTATGAAGTTGATGATCTTTCTTTGACACGAGTATTTCTCCTTAAATGAAAATATAGTAGTAAAGGAAAAGATGTGACAGTACTGCCATAGTACAGAGACAAAGATTTTTAGAAGCGCTTCCAATAAAATTATACCCGATAATTCGACATAATACAAGAGGCCACTTCTATTTAGTAAATTTAGCAAATCTTTTTCTTTGTTAAAGGAAAACGGGAAGAGGGGAAGAATTTTTCTTTATTATATGGTTTTATATTTTGTGCCTGGGATTGTAATATTCCATGTTATTATAAGGAAGAAAAATCAATCAATCCCAGGAAAGGGGAGGAAGAAAATGACTGGGAAAAAGGGCCTGCAACCTGACAAACTTTGTAAAAAATGCGATGCCGCCTTGTTTGAGTTTGAGACTACTGAAGAGATAATACCGCTGGAAGGTATCATCGGACAGGAAAGAGCAGTAAAAGCGGTGGAGTTTGGGTTGGGGATTAAAAGGCATGGATATAACATTTTTATTACCGGGCTTACAGGTACGGGAAAGACCAGCTATGCGCAAACTGTTGCCCGTGAAAAGGCTGCTAATGAGAGAGTACCGGATGACTGGTGCTACCTTTATAATTTTAAAAATCCCGGGGAACCTATGGCACTGAATTTGCCGGCCGGGATGGGGAAGATATTTGTAGCTGATATTGATAATCTTCTGGAAGAATTAAGGGAAGAAATCCCCAAGGCTTTTAATACAGAGGAATATGAACGTCAGAAGGGTAATATTCTCAAAGAGTTCCAGGAAACCAGAAGCGCCCTCATGGAAAAACTTAATCTTGTTGCCCAGGAAAACGGATTTTTATTAAAACGAACAGGAAGCGGTTTTCTAAGTGTTCCCCTCAGGGATGGACAGGAGATGAGTGAAGAGGAATACAGCCGGTTGGAACAACCGGAAAGGGAAATACTGGAAAAAAAATCAACTGAGATTCAATTAAAAGCGCTGGAAATCTCCAGGCTTATTCAGAATGAGGAGAAGAAGCTGAAAAAGCTTATTAAAGAACTGGAGCAGAAGACCGGGCTCCAGGCTGTGGGACATCTTATAGATGAGATTAATGAAAAATATAGAGATTACCCCAAAGTGATTAATTACCTTGAAGAATTGAAGGAAGACATTTTGGCAAATTTAAACGATTTCAAAGAAGAAGAGGATGATAAGCAACTACCTTTTCTCTGGGTTAAACAGTCCACCACTACTACAAAATATAATGTAAATCTTTTGATCGACAACAGCGAATCCAGAGGAGCTCCCGTAGTCGTGGAGAATAACCCCACCTACTATAACCTTATCGGGCGCCTGGAACATGAAAACCGTTTAGGCATGGTTACCACGGATTTTACAATGATTAAAGCAGGCGCGCTGCACAGGGCTAATGGTGGTTATCTAATCCTGCAGGCCAAAGATGTGCTTCTTAATCCTCAGTCCTGGGAAGTCTTAAAGCGCGTTTTGAAGACAAAAGAGATCCGCATTGAAACGATTGGTGAACAATATGCCCTTTTGTCGATGACGACATTAAAACCGGAGCCTATCCCTCTGGATGTTAAAGTTATTCTTATTGGAAGCCCCCTGCTTTATCATTTGCTGTATCGCTATGATGAGGATTTTAAAAAACTCTTTAAGATAAAAAGTGATTTTGACGGAGTTATGGATCTTTCTGTCGAAAACATGACCAAAATGGCCAACTTCATCTCTGCAAATTGCCGGAGTGAAGGTTTGACTCATTTTGACCGTTCGGGTGTGGCCAGAGTGGTGGATTACAGCGCCCGGTTAGCCGAACATCAGGAGAAGCTTACCACGCGCTTTAATGAAATAGTGGAGATTCTTTATGAAGCCGATGCCTGGGCGGCGCTCGAAAATAGCCCTTACGTAAGGGCGGAACATGTTGATAGGGCTGTAAGGGAAAAAAATTACCGCTCTGGCAAATATGAAAAGAAACTGCTGGAGATGGTGGAAGAGGGCCAGCTGCTGCTAGATTTTCAGGGGGAGAAAGTGGGGCAGATTAACGGGCTGGCTGTTATCGACCTGGGCGATTATACCTTTGGACGTCCTTCGCGTATTACCGTCTCTACTTACCTGGGCCGCCGGGGTATCGTTAATATTGAAAGGGAGAGCAGGATGAGCGGTCGCATTCATGATAAGGGTGTGCTTATTATCAGCGGATATCTGGGGGAAAAATACGCACAGAGTATACCGTTGACGCTCTCAGCGAGTATTTGTTTTGAACAGTCTTACGATGGTGTGGATGGGGATAGTGCTTCAAGCGCAGAATTATATGCCCTGCTTTCCAGTCTCAGCGAAGTTCCGCTCCGCCAGGGTATTGCCGTGACAGGTTCGGTAAACCAGAAGGGTGAAATTCAGCCTGTTGGAGGAATTACCTGGAAAATAGAGGGGTTTTTTAAAGCCTGCAAGCTGCAGGGGTTAAGCGGTGACCAGGGAGTGATCATTCCCCATCAAAATATAATCAATCTCATGCTGGACGAGGAGGTTGTTGAGGCTGTTCGCGAAGGAAAGTTTCATATTTATGCCGTTAAAACTGTAGAGGAAGGAATGGAGATATTAACAGGAATGCCGGCAGGCGAACGGGGAGAGGATGGGAAGTACCCCGCAGGGACAATCAATTATCTTGTAGAGCAAAAATTAAAGCTGTATTACGAAATGCTGGGCAGGCAGGGTAGAGAGCAGGAAAAGGCGGGTGAGCAGAAGGGCGAAAGTGCCCCGCAGGAAAATGAAGATACCCCGCAGGAGGATGAAGATAATTCGCAGGAAGACGGGAAGATGATGACCATTCGCAAAAAGGGGCCGAATAAAGATTGACTGCAGAAAGGGGTGTTAAATTGCAGCCATACCGGGGTCTGGCCAGTATCTATGATTATCTCCTGGCGGGGCTTGATTATGAGGAATGGGCGGATTATCTGGAGCAGATTTTTGAACGTTTTCAGATAGAACCGTGCGGAAAGATCCTGGACCTTGCCTGTGGGACCGGCAATTCTACCTTACCCTGGGCCAGGAGAGGTTATGCTGTGTGCGGGGTGGATATCTCGAACGAGATGCTTGCCCTGGCCAGGAGAAAAGCCCATGATAAAAACCTGGAGATTACCTTTTACCAGCAGGATCTGCGCCGGCTGGATCTGCCGTTTCAGGCCGATGTGGCTGTGCTCTACCAGGATGGGCTGAACTACCTGCTAACTAATAAGGACTTAGAAAAAGCCATGTGCAAAATCCGCTCTGCTGTTCGCCCCGGGGGGTATTTTATCTTTAATTTGAACCTGGTGGAAAAACTTCCGGTTGGGAGCCGGCCGGAGGTTTCCTGGCTGGAAGAGGAGGGGCTTACCCTGGTCTGGGAGAGCGTCTATAAGCCGGTTGAAAAAATTTGGAGGATGAAGCTGGTTGCATTTGTTCAAAGGGATGGAGGGCTTTTTGAGAAGATTGAGGAAGAGCATATGGAGCGCTCTTATTCCCGCGGAGAGCTGGAAACTGTCATTGCCCGAACAGGATGGCGGATGGAGGCCTGTTACGGCGGCTTTACCCTGTGTGAACCACTGCCGCAGGAGAGAAACATTTTTTTTATTATTAAGCGGGAGGAATGATCTTTTTTCATGCATATAGTACTGATCGAACCCGAAATCCCCCAAAATACGGGAAATATTTCCCGAACCTGTGTCATGACGGGTTCTACTTTGCATCTGGTAGGAGAACTCGGTTTTTCCATTGAAGACCGTTACCTGCGGCGAGCTGGGCTGGATTACTGGCCGTACCTGACTTTTTACCGCTACCCGGACTTTGACAGTCTATTACAAAAGCACCGGGAACATCGTTTTTATTTCTTTACAACGAAAGCGAAAAAATCCTATACGGAAATTTCCTATACAAATAATGATTTTCTTGTTTTCGGCAAAGAGACAGCCGGTCTTCCTCCGCAAATACTGCAGAAATGGCAGGACAACTGCTTGAGAATACCCATGGTGGATAATATTCCGCGTTCCCTGAACCTTTCCAACGCCGTGGCTGTCGTTCTTTACGAAGCATTGCGGCAGAAGGGTTTCCCAGGAATGAAATAACATAAAGAGCATTCTGATAGCCATCCCGCATAGAATAAAAGAGAAGATAAATTTTTGCTAATGATCTGATTGCGGGGTAAGGAAAGTGAAATATGATGAACTGGGCTCCCTTGTCTGTTGTCTTCTCCTGGCTGTGGGGATGCTTCATCTGCCAAAAATTGGGCTTTATTCTCTTGAGGGCATTTTTGTAACCTCCTGGACTTTCGTTTGCGTTTTGGTAGCTGCTGCGTTTCTGAAAAATATATTCTTGCGCCGCTAGATCAGCTCCTCATCTGCTGATTTTTTTGCCTGAAGATAGTAAACCAGAGTTTCCCCGAGAATAACCGCTTCTACATTCAGGTGAAAGCGCTTATCGTCCATTTCCACAATGCGGTTGTCCAGGATATTAAAAACCAGGGGGTAGGGCAGTGCCAGGACTTCCTGCCCCAGCAGGCCTTTAACCAGGTCGTATACCTGGCGCTTTAATTCCGGTTCTACGAAAGTGTCACCATCGTGGCTGATTTCCAGTTTGATCTCCCTTACTGTTGGTGGTAACAGCCTTTCCTGCTGCTCCTCGATTTTTTTTATTTGCTCGTTTTTTTCATAAAGTTCCACTTTGAGATTTTCTTTTTCCCAGTAGAGCTTTTCCAGTTCCCTCCCCTGGAATGAGTGCATAATCATGGCACCGACCAGCAATCCAAGTATAAAGAAGGCTGCATACCGTTTCAAGTTAATTACCTCCGAAGCAGGCTTTAAGCAGTATATAACCCAGGTGTGAGCCTCCAAATGCGCAGACAATTAAAGCAAGTTGTTTGATGATCTCGGCCGGCTGGCCGCTTAAGAAACCGATCTCAATTACACGGAAGGCAGTAAATGACCCTCCCAGGGCGCTGACCAGCGCCCATATTTTTAACCTTTCCGCCAGCTCTACGATGCTGTAAAAAGGGGGCTGCCCGGCGGATAAAAATCCCG
>JGI24712J26585_10003849_pt1 | contig 11725 bp, 11 predicted proteins | sample BioPla3DNA2_FD_26585 | JGI IMG/M metagenome (IMG submission 26585)
GTTCCAGCGACGACGCTCCATATTCCTTACAGTAAGGAACAGGAAGCAGACAATAAAGCTTACGAAAAACAAAATCATTCTAAAATCAAAGATACCACTTGTAATTTGTGAGTATCTGCTAAATACAGAAATAGAATACAATGCCTCCTGCAAGAACTTAAACGGTACAATTGCCGCAATAAGCTCAACAGAGAAAAGCAAGAAATTCATCAGCATAGAACCGATAGCCGCTACCATCTGATTTTCGGTCAATGAGGATACAAATATTCCCACCGATATAAAAAGCATACCTAAAAGCATCATGCCAAGTACATTTCCCCAAATACCTACCCAATTCATACTTTCAGTAAATAGAGAAAGTGCAACAGCATAAAACAAAATCATCAGCACACCTATTGAAAAAATAACAACAGCAGATAAAAACTTGCCTACGACAATACTAGTTAAGCTTATCGGTGAAGTGAGTGTAAGCTGGTCTGTTTTTAACCTTCTATCATCTGCTAAAAGTCGCATAGTAAGTACAGGGATAATAATCATCATTATCCAAAACATCATGCTAAAAACACTAGAAATGTCTGCAACACCCGTATATAGTGGCCCTGTTAGAAAAAACAAACCTGATGCCGTAAAAAATACAAACAAAAATACATATCCCACTGGGGAATAAAAATATGAATTAAACTCTCTTTTTAAAATAGCAATCATTGTTTTAATTCCTCCCCATAAAATTCAGCATTAGTCAGCTTAATGAATATTTCCTCCAAGGTAAGCTCAGCACTTTTAAGCAGTAAAATAGGGTATTTTCTCGATGCAAGCCTATTAAACATTTCTTTACGAATATCTGTGTTTTCCTTAGATTCAATGCTGTACTCTGTGATATTATCAGCCATTTCTTTTACAACTATAACTTTTTTCATATCAGGAATAGCCTCAAGTATCTTCTTTACTTCCCTTACCGGTCCCTCAATTCTTACTGAAAGCTTGTGGTCGGCTGATAGATTAGAGGCTAGGTTTTCAGCTGAATCATCTGCCGCAATCCTACCTTTATTAATAACTACAATCCTGTCGCATACAGCCTGCACCTCAGGCAATATATGCGATGAAAGAATAATAGTATGATTTTTCCCCAGCTTTTTTATCAAAGTACGTATTTCAATTATTTGATTTGGATCAAGCCCCACAGTAGGCTCATCAAGAATTAACACACTAGGATTTCCAACCAGTGCTTGTGCAAGTCCCACACGCTGCTGATATCCTTTTGATAGATTTTTAATTAAACGATGACTCACATCACTAATCTTAACTAAAGTGCATATTTCCTCAAGATGCGACTTTTTTGGAAGCTTGCACTTTTTAAGACTATAAACAAAATCAAGATATTCCCACACTGTCATATCGGTGTAAAGAGGAGGATGCTCCGGCAAATAACCGATATTTTTCTTTGCCGCAATAGGATCACTTAAAATATCAATTCCATTAATCCTAGCCTCACCCTGAGTTGATGATAAATATCCTGTAAGAATATTCATCGTTGTAGATTTGCCAGCACCATTTGGCCCTAAAAAGCCTAAAATCTCACTCTCATTAACCTTAAAACTGATATTATCCACAGCCTTTTTACTGCCATAGCTTTTAGATAAATTTTTTACCTCAATCATGGGCTTTTCCTTTCCTTTTATAATTAATCAACTTAATTATAATTTCTTTTTGTGAAAGCTTTGTGTAATATTAATGAGTTTTTTTAACAAAAGCATTAATTTTAACTTAATTTATCTATACCGATACGAATTCTTTTTAAGGTTTCTTCCTTGCCTAAAACAGCACAAAGCTCAATTCCTCCTCCGGGGGTGAATTGTTTTCCGGATACAGCTACTCTAATAGCCCATAAGAGCCAACCATTTTTAACACCAAGCTTTGCAATTAAATCAAACATCGCATTGTGAATTGCATCAAAATCAAAGCTTTCAAGCTGCTCTAGTACAGGCAAAGCAGCATTTAATGCCTCTAATGCAGTTTCAGGAGAAGTTTTCATTTTCTTATTTCTATAAAGCTCTATATCATAATCGGGCAGCTCATCAATAAAATCAACCTGCTCNGGTATATCGGTAAACAGCTCAGTCCTCGTCTGAACAGTTTTTAATAAAAGCTCAATATTTNCCTTTTCATTTTTACAGCTCTGCCTNACATAAGGCATTGCTATTTCCTTAAACTTGTCAAAAGGNAATTCTCTTATATAATGTGCATTAATNGCCTTTAGCTTTAACGGATCAAAAATTGCAGGTGATTTTGATAATCTGGAAATTTCAAATTCCTGCACTAATTCTTCAAGAGAAAATATTTCTCTCTCACCTCTTGGCGACCAGCCTAGTAAAGCAATATAATTTAAGATAGCAGGGGTATAATACCCTTTTTCAAGTAAATCATTAAATGAGGCATCGCCATTTCTTTTAGAAAGCTTCTCTTTCTCATTTTTCATAATATGATTTACATGTACATATGTCGGTGGCTGCCACCCAAAAGCCTTGTAAAGCAAATTATATTTAGGAGTAGATGATAGATATTCATTTCCTCTGACTACGTGCGTTATATTCATTAAATGGTCATCTATTACATTAGCGAAATTATAAGTGGGCATTCCATCCGTTTTTATTAATATCTGATCATCTAAAATCTCATTATCCACATCAATATCTCCAAAAAGCTCATCATGAAAAGAGGTATGCCCATCCTCAGGGATAGCCTGCCTTATTACATAGCCTTCGCCTGCATCAAGCTTAGCTTTTATTTCTTCCTTGGTAAGATGTCGACAATGCCTATCATACATGGGTGAAACTCCACTTGCCTTTTGCACTACCGAAAGCTGCTCAAGCCTTTCCTTTGAGCAAAAGCATCTATAAGCATGTCCATTTTCAATAAGCTTTTCAGCATATTCTTTATAAAGCCCCATACGTTCACTTTGAATATATGGACCATAATTCCCACCCTTATCTGGCCCTTCATCCCAGATAAGTCCGCAAGTTTTCAAGGTATTATAAATAATATCGGTTGCACCCTCTACATAGCGTTCACGGTCAGTATCCTCAATCCTTAATATAAACTGCCCATCTCCTTTTTTCGCTAAAAGATAGGCAAACAAAGCAGTCCTTAAATTACCTATATGCATATAACCCGTTGGACTAGGTGCAAAACGTGAACGAGTAACCTGAGTGATTTTATTATCCGACATATAAAAGCCCCCTAAAATTTATAATTATTAATAACAAGAGCTTTATCAAGCTCCATTTGGTTTATCAGTTCTTCTTTATTATCAAATTTAATTTGCCCTCTTAAAAAATCAATAAGCTCTACTCTAATCATCTGGCCATATAAATCACCTTTATAATCGATTATATAAGTTTCGAGCAAGGCTCTTTCATCTCCACCGAAGGTAGGTCTGTTTCCTATGCTAGAAACAGATTTATAAGCCCTATCTCCGATATAAGTAATTGAAGCATAAACTCCATGCTTTGGCAGTACACAATCGGCAGGTATATATTGATTTATCGTAGGAAAATTAAACTGCCTTCCTAATTTATGTCCATGCACAACCTCTAAAATAAATGTAAGCGGCTGTGCTAAAAGCGTGTTAGCATACCTTATCTCCCCGTCTTTAAGCAGTTGACGAATAAGGGTTGAACTAATTCTTTCATCATTTTCCTTTTGCTCCGATATAATATCCACTTCAATATTAAGCTCGGAACATATCTTCTTTAAATCCTGTGAATTCCACTTTCCACCTTTACCAAAATGGAAATCATACCCACAACTGATTTTAGCTGCATTCATCTTTTCAGCAAGAATCTTAACTACAAATTCTTCCCCACTCATACCCTTTATTTCATCAAAATCAGCCGGATAAATATATTTTACCCCCATTTTTTTAAGGTAAAATTCCTTAACCCTAGAGGTAATAATATTTTCCCTTTTTTGAAATTTCGGCAAAGAAGCTGAGCTTTCAAAGGTAAACACAGCAGGAGAATACCTGCTGTTTAAAGCTGAATTAATAACTGCTCTATGCCCTTTATGAAGTCCATCAAAAAAACCTAAAGCCACTGCTGTCTTTTCATTTATACTAGTATTAGAATTAATAATAATCACATTTCCTACCCATCAAAACATTTTTATAATAACAAGTGAACTTTCTGTAAAATCAGGGCTTGCAATACCCAAAAACTCATCTTCATGATAGACAGAATAATATGTATCGTCAAAATCCTGATTTAACCTTTTTAAATCCAGTCTTACGCCATTTTTAAACATACGGCACTGCTTTTCATCTAAAATAACCTTGGGAAATCCCTGAAATACACTATCAATGGGAATTAGCATTTCTCTTAATTCATTAGAACTAAGCTGCTTATAAAAATCAAGAGTATTTGCCTTATCTAAATTCAATCCATTTGATTGCGTACGCTCAAGCTCTGTCATAACTGCTCCGCAGCCCAATTTCTGTCCTAGATCATGAATAATTGTACGAACATAAGTTCCCTTTGAACAACTAATGTTTAAATACCCCTTGATACCATCAAAGCTATCGACTTCAATAGAAAAAACAGTGATTTGTCTGGGTTTTCGCTCTACTTCTATTCCTTTACGTGCAAGGTCATAGAGCCTTTTACCATTTACCTTCACTGCTGAATACATAGGAGGAATTTGAGATATTCTGCCCTTAAATTCCTGCAAAGCAGTATCAAAATCCGAGTTTTTAATACTAACAGCATTTTGTGAAATAATCTTTCCCGTAATGTCCTGTGTATCAGATACTAACCCCAGCCTAAAGCCTGCCCTATATCCTTTTGTATTGTCCGGCATTAAATCAATAGCTTTAGTCGCCTTTCCTATAAAAATAGGCAAAACACCAGTTGCCATAGGGTCTAAAGTACCTCCATGGCCTATTTTTTTAGTGCCACATATTTTACGCATAACTGCTACTACATCAAAGGAGGTATAATCCTTTTCCTTATATACACATAAAACACCATTCATATTTACTCTTTATCCAATAAAACAGAAATAATTTTTGTTGATATTTTTTCTTTTATATTATCTACTGTATCAAAAAATTCACACCCTGCGGCACGTGGATGCCCACCGCCACCGAAAAACGCACATATTTCACTGGCATTTACCAAAGCACTGGACCGCATGGAAATTTTATAATGATTATCTCCCTTTTGCTTTATTGTAACACCTACCTCTACCCCTTCAATCTGTCTGGGAATGGAGGTAACAGCACCTAAATCTTCATTTTCACTGCATCCTGCCTTTTTCAGCATTTCAGTGGTAACACAAGCAATAGCAAGCTTTCCATCAGCATAAAATGCCAAAGTATCAATTACTTCACGCTCCAGCATAAGCATTGATTTTTTCTTTAGATCAAACATTTTATAATTAATATCAGATGCAATAAAATCTTTTTCCAAAAGCTTTGCAGCTGTCATATGTGTTTTTGGAGTAGTATTGCTGTATTTAAAGCAGCCCGTATCAGTTGAAATCCCTGTATAAAGGCACATAGCAGCTTTATCAGATAAAGGCGTTTTCATAAATACTGATATATCATAAATAATTTCCGCACACGCAGCTGCTTTTGTATCCAAGAAAGTGTTTTTTGCAAAATCCTTATTTGATATATGGTGATCAATGCAAAGTACAATATCATCAACATACTTTATGTTATCACCCAAAAGCTTAGCATCAGCCACATCAACAGCAATTATTGTGTCAGCTTCAAACTCCTGATTATCTACCGTATCAAACATATAGCTGAATTTTTTAGGAATCTCATCAGCACAAAGAACCCTCGCTCTTTTCCCTATTGACTGAAGGATACTGCATAACCCATATGCCGAGCCTAAGGTATCTCCATCGGGGCTAATGTGAGTGAGTATATAAAAGTCATCATTAGAGCGTAATATTTCAACAGCCCTTTCAATGCCAACAAACATAAATGCTCCTACCTAATTATTTTTTGTGTTGTCTTTTTCATGAAGGTTGTCTAATATTCCTTCAATATGTCTATAATAGTCTAAAGACGTATCAAGCTCAAAAATCAGCTCGGGCATTTTTCTCATTTTAACACGCACACCCAGCTGCCTTTTTAAAAAGCCGGCAGCATTTTTCAAGCCCTTTATAGCATCTTCACCATTTTCAAGTGCAATGATATAAACCTTGCAATATGACAAATCATTTGTAAGCTTGCATGAAGATATACTGACTAGCCCACTAGAAACTCTAGGGTCTTTTACCTCTCTTAATAGAGCTGACAACTCTCTTTTTACATCTTCATTCAGCCTTGAAATATTATAGTTTGACATAAAAATACCTCTCTTAAAGTCTATTGCCAAACAGTACAATCATGAAAACTATTAATCCCTGTATTCTTCCATTATATAGGCTTCAAAAATATCGCCCTCTTTTAAATCATGGAACTTTTCAAGGGTAATACCACATTCATATCCTGCACTAACTTCTTTTACATCATCTTTAAAACGTTTTAAAGAAACAATCTTATCCTCAGCTACAACAATTCCATCACGAACAACACGTATGGAGCTGTTTCTTGTAACCTTTCCATCAAGCACATAAGAGCCGGCAACTGTGCCAATACTTGAAATTTTGAATAGATTTCTTACCTCTATCCTACCCTGCTGTACCTCACGATACTTAGGTGCAAGCATGCCCTTCATAGCAGTGGAAATTTCCTCAATAGCATCATAAATGATTCTGTACAAACGTATATCCACTTCATCACGCTTTGCATTTTCAGCAGCAGCAGGATGAGGACGTACATTAAATCCTACAATAATAGCATCTGATGCATTAGCCAGCATAACATCGCTTTCACTTACAGCACCAACAGCCGCATGAATTACTCTTACCCTAACTTCATCATTAGAAAGCTTTTCAAGAGATTGCTTAACAGCCTCTGCCGTACCCTGTACATCAGCTTTTACTATAATAGGGAGCTCCTTGATATTACCCTGTTCAATCTGTGAAAACAAATTGTCTAGAGTAACCTTTTGATACATATTAGCAATTTCTTCCTTAGCCTCGTAGCGACGCTTTGCAACAAGCTCCTTAGCAAGCTTTTCATCTTCGACTACATTAAAGCTATCTCCTGCACTTGGCACTTCTGACAATCCCATTATCTCAACCGGAACAGAAGGGCCTGCTTCCTTTACTATTTCACCCTTATCATTTTTCATAAGACGCACTCTGCCGAAAGAAGTACCTGCAATAATTGTATCACCCTGCTTTAGTGTACCTGTTCTGACAAGCACAGTCGCAATAGGGCCTCTTCCCTTATCAAGCTTTGCCTCAATAACTGTGCCAATAGCCATTCTATCGGGATTCGCCTTAAGCTCAAGAACATCGGCAGTAATACTAATCATTTCAAGCAGCTCATCAATGCCCTCACCCGTTTTTGCAGAAACAGGAACGCAAATTACATCTCCGCCCCACTCTTCAATAACAAGTCCATGCTCAGTAAGCTCTTGCTTTATTTTATTAGGATTAGCCTCAGGCTTATCCATTTTATTAATAGCAACTATTATAGATACATCAGCAGCCTTTGCATGGTTTATTGCCTCAATCGTCTGTGGCATAATACCATCATCAGCAGCAACTACTAAAACAGCAATATCCGTAATACTAGCACCTCTTGCTCTCATGCTTGTAAAAGCCTCATGCCCCGGAGTATCAAGGAAAGTGATTTCCCTATCCTTTGCCTTTACACGATAAGCACCTATATGCTGAGTAATTCCGCCAGCCTCAGTTGAAGTAACATCAGCCTGCCTTATTTTATCAAGGAGTGAAGTTTTACCGTGGTCAACATGTCCCATAACCACAACAACAGGAGAACGAGGAACAGTATTATCATCAGTTTCTTCAATCTCTTCAAACAAGCGTTCTTCAATAGTTACAATTACTTCTTTTTCTATCTTTGCTCCAAATTCTTCAGCGACTAAAGAAGCAGTGTCAAAATCGAGTATTTGATTAATAGTACACATCTCGCCTAATGCCATAAGCTTTTTAATTACAGCAGAGGCTGTAACCTTAAGCCTTGAAGCAAGCTCACTTAACACTATTTCATCGGGTATAAGTACTTTAAGCTGCTGCTTTCTCGCACGTTCAAGCTCAAGACGGCGAAGCTTTTCAGCCTCAGTTTCTCTCTTTTTAGATTGATACTGGTTTTTTCCTCTTTTCCCCTTGGAGTTAATTTTTTGCTTTTTAGTTATTCTTTCATTACTAAGCTTAGATATAGGAACAATTTTCTCATATCTTTCGTTATACTTATCAAGCTCTACATAAGTGCCACGTGTATCAACTTTTCTTGTAACCTGCTCGCCTCTTTGGACGGTTTCGCCCTTTACCTTGGTCTTAGGAGGCTCATTAACCTTAACTTTTGTAGCATCTACAACAGGCTTAATAGCATGATGCGACTGAACCTTATTTTGCTTATTTTGTTCAGGTCTTTTATTTTCTTTCCTATTATTAGGCTTATTATTTGTCTTATTAATAGAACTATTCTGATTTTTATTTTTGATAGGCTTATTTTGAGCATCCTGCATAATCGGTTCATCCTGTTTCTTACCGGCTTCCTGCTTTTGCTTTGGCTCAGGCTTAGCCTGCTCATTTATCTTAGGACTTGATTGCTGGGTAGCAACCGACTTTTTATCCTCTTTAGGCTTTTCTTGTTTAACAGGCTTGACAGAAGTATCCTCGGCTNTTTCTTTAGATTTTTCTTGATTTTGTGCTTTTTGCGGCTTTTCAGANTCCTGCTGATTTTCATTTGCAGTAGCAAAATACTCAGCAAAGCTCTTCACCTGATTATCTTGAGTGTATTTTTCAAAAATAACATTCAATTCATCCGCCGTTAAAGCAGTTTGATACTTTTTGGTTGTGCCAAAAGTTTTTCTAAGTAAATCGATAATATCGTTACTAGAAATATTTAAATCCTTTGCCACCTCATGTACCTTATACTTTTGATTCATCAAATAATTTCCTCCATACTTTAAAACTCGAAATTTATTACTACGGCGGGTAAAACCTATGTCCGTATTAGTTTATCTTTTAGCATTTTATAAAAAGAACTGCTAGTAACAGCTAATATTCCAGTCCTTTTTTTCAATACTTTTTCAATATTATCCATGCTTATATTTATTCTATGCACGTGAACATCTTTTTTCTCAGCGAAAAATCTTATTTCCTTTTCAGATTTACTTGATAAGTCAGATGCTAAAAATATACCGCTTACCTTAGTATGCTCTTTTTTTAACTCAATAACAACAGCGTCGAACCCTTGTATTAAATTCCCCGAAGCCTTACACAAGCCGAAGAGAGCAGCATTATTTTTATTATCCACTTTCATTTTCACCTATTGCCTTTTCAAGTGAATCGTATATCTTTTCACTAACAGCTGATTTAAACGCTCGCTCAAAAGCTTTTGATTTTCTCGCCTTTTCAAAGCAAGCTAAATCATTGCAAATATACGCACCTCTGCCCGCCTGCTTCCCAGTAGAATCTATAAAGATTTCTCCATCTTTATTTTTCACTACTCGTATCAAGCCTTTTTTACCAATCATTTCACCACAGCCTATGCATTTTCGTAAAGGAATCCTTCGCTTTTTCATAACAAATCATATTCTCCAAAACAATTTATTCAGCAGTAAAATATCCACTCTCAGGTCTAATATCAATTTTATATCCTGTCAGCTTTGCTGCAAGCTTAGCATTCTGTCCTTTGTTTCCAATAGCAAGCGATAGCTGTCCGTCAGGTACAAGTACCGTACAAGCCTTTACCTCTTGATCGGGAATTTCCACGCTTACAACATCAGCAGGCTTTAATGCCTGTGCAATAAATTCCTCAGGAACATCACTATAAAGCACAACATCAATTTTTTCGCCGGCTAGCTCCTCACAAACCTTAGAAATTCTGCTTCTTGCAGGGCCTATACAAGAGCCGACAGCATCTATATTTTCATCGTGACTGATTACTGCTATTTTAGAGCGTATTCCAGCTTCTCTGCTAATAGCCTTTATCTCAACAATACCATCATATATTTCAGGTACCTCAAGTTCAAACAAACGTTTTATCAAATCCCTATGAGTGCGTGTAACCTTGAAATATTGTCTCTTTCCACCTTCAGCTCCTGTGGAAACAAGCACCTTTATCATTGTCCCTTCTGTAAGCACCTCACCGGGAATCTGATCGCTTTTATATAGTTGAATCTCGTTGCCGTCAATAACTATTGTTGCATTACCCGTTCTCGTTTCTACCTTAATCACCTGAGCCGGAACAGCCTCACCGCCTAATTCTCCCCATTGTTTTTCAAGCTGCTCTTTTTCTATTTCCTTTAAGCCTTGTTTTATCACCTGCTTAGCATTTTGAGCTGCTATCCTGCGAAAACGCTTAGGGTCGATAGGAATCTCGCATACATCACCGATTTTATATCTTTTTGAATAATTAATCGCTTCATCAAGAGTAATTTCATTTCCCTCATCTTCTACTTCTTCAACAACATTTTTTAAAATAGCTATATTAAAAACGCCGTTTTCCATATCAACATCAAATTTTATATTTTCACTTCCCGGAAAATCCTTTTTTATAGCAAATGTAAGGGCAGTCTGTATTTTTTCAGAAAGCACCTGAGGCTCTATCCCCTTTTCTCTGGCAAGCATAGCCAATGACTCAAACAGCTCAATAGTATCCATTTTTCGTTAGTCCTCCAAATCATCAAGATTAATTTTAGAAATTTCTGTTATATTAAAGGTTTTTATCTCATCATTATCATTAATAGTTACAACATCTCCATCAAAAGCATCTAAAATACCTCTATGCTCTTTCTTATCGTAAACTGCTTTATAAAGCCTTAGCTTAACCTTTTTGCCTATGCTCTTTTCAAAATGTTCACTCCGCCTTAGAGTTCTCTCAAGTCCGGCTGAACCTATTTCAAGCACATCAATCTTATCGATAAAATCCTGTTTATCAATAATGCTGTTAATTTCATCATTTACAGCCTCACAGTCATCAAAGGAAACACCGCCCTCTTTATCAATAAAAAACCTAAGGTACTTATAAGCTCCTTCTTTTTCAAACCTAACATCCCATAAATCAAGGCCTGCACTTTCCACTATTTCACGCACCAGCTCAGCTGATTTATTTTCAATAGAATTATTAATATTCAAATTCATTTTTGCACTGATTATCCTTTTTAATATTAAAATAAGTTTAATATAACAATGAAAGACTGAGTTCTCTCAGCCTTTCCGTTAATCTTATAAAATATTATAGCACAGTAATTTCTAAAAATCAAGTCTTTTCAAAAACTTTTTCTAAAATATATCAAGAATTTTTTTACATATTAATTGAGAATTGATAAATGAAACCATTATCCTTCTTCCAAAACATACACATTTACCTGCCTTGCTCCCCATTGAGTAGCCATAGATAAATTAGGCACATATACATCAACAATTACACTGCCGCTTTTCAATGCTCCACCAGTATCTCCTGCAATAGCATAGCCATAAACAGTTTTTCCATCTTTAGAAACAATATATAGTTTAGAGCCATATGGTATTACATTCGGATTCACTGCTACAACNCCCACCTGTGCAAGCCTGCCTGTTGCTGTCATTGCACCCTTTGGTGCAATGTACGACGTTGCCTTCCCCGTAAGCACAC
>JGI24712J26585_10003852_pt1 | contig 11709 bp, 11 predicted proteins | sample BioPla3DNA2_FD_26585 | JGI IMG/M metagenome (IMG submission 26585)
TAACACTACAGCGTCAAATCGACCTTATTGTCCAGCCAACTCGAGATCCTTTTCTCAACCTTTCCAAAAGCCAACTGCCGGACCTTTTCGATCAGCAAGGGCACGAACATGGAAAGCACGAAGAATACAAACACCAATCCCAGGAATGTCCATGAAATACCCCAACGCGAATATGCCGATGCCACGCTATCATAAAAATTGATACCGCCTTCTTGCGTCAAATAGATCGACAGACAACCGGCAGCCATTGAATTGATTGCTTTGGAATAGAATGGAAACCGTAAAAAGAGCAAAAAGAAAGCGACCGCTTCGAGAATCAGCAAAGGGTTATTGTAATACAAAAGCCGAAATGGATTGATTCCTCTGTTTCTCAGGAAAATACACCCAGCCCCTATGATTATTCCACATAAGAGATAAGTCGCGACACAGTAACCGCGCTTCACTGTCCCGATTCCATATAGATGGAGAAAGCGTCCGATGCAATATAAATAAATGAAATTCAATACGTTGTACCCATTATAGAGGGTCTGTTCCTTTCCGTTGAGCCATCCGATCCAGATATTGATGAACGTCAGGACAATCAAAGCATACAAAAGTCCCCGTCTNCCGATGTTATCAATCACCTTGTTNATGAAAGGACTCAAAAGCATCAACACAAAATAGATCCGGACGAACCATAAGCGACTCCTTGACAAAGGAAGGAAAAGTCGCGCGAGAAGGGACGACAACTGAAAATTCCCTTCATGCAAGGAACAGTAGACATAGGTCAANATTCCGAAGAATGCTGTGATTCCNAACAGCCTCACAAGACCTTTGAAACTTAANTTGATAGAAAAATAGCCCGATATCAGGACGAATAGGTTGACGCCGATGATCAAGAATGAATCAAGCACCAACAAAGAATCATAAATGCGAGGTTCCAGATCNATGCTCTCNCCAAGAGCGAGGCCTGAGAATAGATTCATCCCATAAAAGATGAAATGATGCAGGACGATGAATCCCATTGCCACTAATCTCAGCAATTCGAAATTCGATTGTCGTTGAGTCTCCATAACTATTTGGAACCTTGTCTTAATCTGGGAAACTTTTTTAGATATTGAATTTTCCGTGGGACCCCATATTTTGCTCTCTCAAGGGTAGGGGCAGATCTATACGCATAGAATGATTGAATAGGAAGAATGGAGCAATTGTGGTACAACTGTTTTGATTGCGTGCGAGAAATCTTTCCCTTTCATCTCCAACTCAAATACAATTTGTATAAGAAATTGACATTAAGCTTCAACGTGATATAATTCAACTTGTCAATCCGACGGATATAAGGGTTTTTCAAGATTCTATATATAGAGATGGAACAACTACGCTTCCACTGCTTTTGCAAGCCCCTGTCCTTCAGGTACAAATAAGGTTTATTCCAAAAACATATTCCGTACTCCTTCAAATAGTCATCCACAATAGAGTCTGATCCCAAGAAAGCCAAAACATCTTCATGGGCAATTCTTCTATCCCCGACCATTTTCAATATTCTGCTTCTATCTATGCATCCCATCAAAGAATCATTCCTTTGAAAATAGTAATACAGACATTTTGGACAGTATGAAACTTTATCAGCACAAAAGGTCAGTTTAGCGGTGAGATTATAATCTTCACAAATATTTATCCCATCTTTTGAACTAATTCCATGTTCTAAATATAACTTCCTTCGAATCAATTTATTCCAGACAAACCCGTGAATCTTTCCTGTTACTATAGCTTTTGACAGAATTTTCGGTTCTTCTACAGTACGCTGCGTACATTTACCGACAGTTCCATCTGGACTTGCATAATAGAAATCACACCAGACAATATCACTTTCGTGCTCAATAGCTTGAGCATACAACAATTCCAGCATCTTTGTATCACACCAGTCATCAGAGTCGACGTTTAGTACATAATCTCCTGTGGCTTGAGCAAAGCCTGAATTGCGAGCGGTGGCCAACCCCTTATTGACTTCATGGTTTACAATTTTAATATAGTTCCTACGTGTCGGGTACTCGTTAATGACATCTTGTAACACATTTAAACTTTTGTCGGGAGTACAGTCGTTGACAAAAATATATTCTACATCATCAAGAGTCTGCTCAAACAAACTCACTGCGCAACGTTGAATATATTTTTCAACATTAAAAATAGGAACGATGACCGATACTTTGGGCGGTTTCATTTTGATTTCGATAACTTATTTGAAACGATCTCTCTAATCAGCCTTCTTTTCTCTTCGAAAGTCATATATGAAAAAGCTTTAAAGAAATCGTAGTATCTCCTCCATGTCCATTTGGATTGTATTTTCATCCTTTCCAAATAGGCCTCCCGGCATTTATAATTCGCCGCTCTTCGACTTAAGATAGGAAAATTCTCTTTAATGTATTCATAATGAAGCGGTGTATGCATTATCTTATATCTATTTCTTGCAACATCGTATGTAATTCCTTTCTGATGGATCCTGTATGCTGACATGCAATCGGAAAAGCCCCGAATTTTTCCTATTGAAGCGCAGGATAGTATTGTTACTATATCACCCGCATATATTCTCTCCTGCCCCTTGGTTGACACAAAGAAATCAAGAACTTCTTTACGATACATGATCGATGCTGTCGGAACAGTCCAATTTATAAATACTTCATCTGCAGAGTACTCACGATTCTCAATCCCAATACAATTAATATATAATCTGTTATCGCCAATTTCGTCAATAATCCTTGCCGCATGGAAACACATTGCGTAATCCGGATGCGCCTCCATGAAATCCACCTGCTTCTGAAGCTTCAGCGGGTCCGTCCAGTAATCGTCCCCCTCGCAAAGAGCGATGTATTTCCCTTTGCCGGCGGCATTCATAATACTTGACAACTTGTCGAATCCCTTCGAAAACTGATTTTCCTTTTCGAAGATCGGTTTGATGATGTCCGGGTACTTCTCCGCGTATTCCCGGATGATTTCCACCGACCGATCGGTCGAGACATCATCGTGTACGATCGCCTCGAACTTGAAGTTCGTTTGCTGCATCACAAATCCATCCAGGCACTGCCGGAGATAGGGTTCGTGATTATAGACGAGACACTGAATAGACACCAATGGTTGCTGAGACGTCTTGTTCATGCAATCGAGATTGTGTACAAGTTGATTCGGAGTCGGCAATCAATCCGTAACTTTTCTTGAGACTATTTTTTTATGTTTGGCCAAGATGATACGCGCCATTTTCACCATGGGCGGTCCGATAAACTTGTTATCCTTGACTGCGACACCTTTTCCTTCGCGGACGGCCTCTTCCGCAAGTTCGACCATTTCGGTCGCCCAGGCGACCTCCTCCTCTGAAGGAGAGAAATACTGATGTACTATCGTCCGCAAGTTTTTCGGGACACTAATGTCACACAATATAAAATGATATAATCATACATATTTATCTCCGGCTTTTCGATCTCTAACAATTATTGCCGGAACTCCGTACATTACAACATTATCCGGACAGTTCTTCATTAATAAGGAACCGGCTCCTATAACTGAATGACTGCCAATTACTATGTTCTCCTTTAATGTGGCACCGATTGAGATTGCACTACATTCACCGATTTTCACATTTCCGCCAACGGTAACACCAGGCGCTAAACTTGAAAAATTTGACATTTCAACATCGTGATCAGCACTTGCATTTGTGTTTATAAAAGCAAAGTCTCCAATCTTAGCATCAGCATTAACTATTGAACCTGCCATTAATGCTACACCCTCCCCCAATGAAACATTCTTACCAATCAATGCTGATGGATGAATGGCGGAAGAAAATATTACATTAGAATTGAGTGTTTTAATTTTTTTCATCACAAGTTGCCTTCCATAATTGTCTCCTATCGCTATGAAAACAGAACATTTAAATTTTTCAATTATTTCCGCAACATCTTGAACTTTTCCTAAAACACTATACCCCAGTGTTTTTTCATTTTTGTTTCTATAATCATCAATTACTCCTATAATCTCAATATTTGTTCTTTCAAAAATATCAATAATAACCTTTGCGTGTCCGGATGAGCCAACAACTAAAACTTTTCTTTCATTCATAAAGTATTCTTTTAAATTCGTTTCTTCTATTGCCGAAAAAATATAATTTATCATTTAGTACATGACATCAAGGGACGCTTGCAAGTTGCAGCATTTCATAGATTGACCGCTCGATTTGCCACCGGTTATGGTCCAACTCAGCGAGCATGATAGGGCTGATATCCAGTCTTTCACCCTCGGCAAAGGCGTTTGCGCAGGAGGCCTCGGATCCTCTCCAAAAGCATCAGTCTTTTGGGTTTCGTCACTTTTCCACCCATTTTAAACCATCCAAAACATCCGGCAGAACAACGATCGCATCCTGCCCCACATCTTGACCATCAACACATTCTCTTTCATTTTCTCGGGGCTCTCCGGCGTTGTTTTTTCCGCCGTTCGTAGATTTCAGAAGGACTTTCAAGAAGATTCGGTATCGTCGCGTAAGCGTTCTCGAGCAGTTTCAGGGCACGAAGCAGTCCCAGAAAAGTCGACAGTCGGATGCTGCCTGCCTTCCCGCACTCGAACCGGCTGACCGTCATATTGGTCGTTCCGCACTGTTCGGCCAACTCTTTCTGCGAAAGGCCCAAAGCGATCCGGTAAGCACGAAACCTTGCTCCCAATTCGGACATGATTTCGAAATTGGACTTCGCGTAGATTTCTCTCTGCTCGATAGCATTCATAAAAAAATTATATAAATACTTATAATTAAATCAAAATATTGAGATAATTATACAAATATTGATATCCTATCCAAACAAATCATCCTGGGAAACAACGCTTTGGATGCCGCCGGCATATTCATTCTGAAAAAGTCCGAAAGTCGTGACGAGGGTCATGTGTATGGTTTTCCGCGTTCTTGTCACGTCCAAAAAGGTCTGAAGGCGATGACGGAGACGGGCATCGTATTCCTTGTCGATCCGATAGTCATCAACGGAAAATTTCATCTCGCAGAGGTTGACGATGCGATCCGCCCGGTCGATAAGCATATCGATCTGGCAGCCACTGCGGGTCTCGTCACCGGCATACGACCACGATGAGGTCTCCGTATGGACGCCTGCAATCCCGAGGGCTTTCTTGATCTGCGGAATATGGCGGAAGCAGAGATTCTCGAAAGCATGGCCACGCCACGCATTGATCGCAGGGGACAGCTGATTGTTTTGCCAGAAGCGCTTGTCGGTCGTCCTCTCCCCATCGATGAAGCGCAGCCAGAACAGGCTGAAAGGATCCGTCAACTTGTAGCGGTTTTCTCTCGAGCTGCCGTTGAAATCCTTGCATAAAGTGATGAAATCGCTCTCTTTCAGAGATTGGAGTATCTTCGTCAGTCCTCCTCCGCCCAAGCCTGTCTTTTCCGAGATCTCGCTTCTTTTGAATCCTTTTGCCGAATTCGCAAGGAAACGGACGATCCGGATATGATCATCGGGATTTACGAACAAGGAAGAAAAGAGGCGCTCAAATTCATCCGCAAACACGGCATCATTTCCGAACATCAGCGAATCCACATTCTGAGCCAGGCTTTTCCCCTTCCGGAAGCCATTCATATAATAGGGAATCCCGCCAAAGACCATGTAACTCTGAAGAATGTCATAACGGCTGAGAGAAATGCCTTTCTTCGAGAAGTACTGCTCGCATTCAGCCAAAGTGAACGGTGAGAGACGCAACACTTGGGTGAGTCTTCCATACAATCCGCCTTTGTTGTTGATCAGTTTGTCATTCATCCATGATGTGGCGGAACCGCAGACGATGAGCATCAGATTTTCCCTGCTCGCACCCCAGCCGTTCCAAAAATGTTCCAGCGCAGTCACGAATCCGGATCTAGGCGTGTCCATCCAAGGCAACTCGTCCAAAAAGACGACCTGCCTTTGCGTTGTCGATTTGCCTTCCAGCATCTTGACCAGCAAATTGAAGGCCTCCATCCAGTCTTCAGGCGGTTGTGAGATTTCAAGTCCGTACCGGGACAAAGAATAACTGAAAGCTTGGAGTTGTTCCCTGAGAAGTCTCTTTCCTTTCAACTCGAAGTGAGAAAGTCCCGTGTGGAAAAAGGAGAAATCATCTTTGAAGCATTCCCTGACAAGAAAAGTCTTCCCGACACGCCGCCTGCCATAAATGGCCACGAATTCGGCATTACCGCTGGAATAAATCTCTCCCAACGATTCGAGTTGCGCTATTCGGCCTACGATTTCGGACATATCAGCAGTATTATTTCTCCTCAAATATACTCAAAATGTAATTTTTGGCAAAATAGCGTATATGCTATTTATCCAAAATATGGTTAGAAATCCCTGTTTTGGAGAAATAAAGAAGATTTTCAATCACCCGCTGCACATCTTCCTCGCTCATCGCATGGTGGATCGGGAGGCAGATCACCTCATCGGCCATCTTCGTGGCAATAGGGAGGTTCGCCGGAGACGCGCTCGGCAAGCCCCTGTACATAGGAAACGTACTGATGAGCGGATAGAAGTACCGCCTTCCCCAGACGTTGCGCTCGCGCATCCGGAAGTAAAGCTCATCCCGGGTCATCCCATACCTGCGAGCATCCACGAAAATCGGGAAATAACCGTAATTGTGGCGCACACTGGGGATATCCTCCCAGAAAGCGATGCCCTCGACCGCGCGCAAGGCCTCGCGGTATTTCACAGCGACCCGGCGCCGAGCCTCGATCGCGGCATCGATCTGCCTGAGATTCAACAAGCCATAGGCGGCGCGGATTTCATCCATCTTTCCGTTGATGCCCGGAGCAACCACTTCCGTCTCTCCCGCAAAGCCGAAGTTCTTGAGGAAATCGATCCTTTCCTTCGTCTGCTTGTCGTGCATCACCATCGCCCCGCCTTCGACCGTGTTGAAGACCTTGGTCGCATGAAAACTCAGGGTGCTCATATCGCCTTCGAGGAGGACGCTCCTGCCTTTCACTTCGACGCCGAAGGCATGAGCGGCATCATAGATGATTTTCAGCCCGTATTGATCGGCGATCTCCTGAATTCCAGCCGTGTCGCAGGGCTTTCCATAGACATGAACCGGCAGGATCGCCGTCGTCCTCGGCGTAATCGCGGCTTCGATCTTTCCGGGATCCATACAGCCCGTATTCCGGTCGATGTCCACGAAGACCGGCTTGATTCCGTTCCACCATAGGGCATGCGTCGTCGCCACGAAACTGTAGGGAGTTGTAACAACCTCCCCGGTAATCCGCAGCGCCTGCAAAGCGGTCATCAGCGGCAGGGTTCCGTTCGTAAACAGGCTGACGTACGGGACTTTCAGATAGTCGGCGAGTTCCGCCTCCAGCCGCTTGTGGAAGTCTCCGTTGTTGGTGATCCACTTGCTGTCCCAGATCTGCTTCAGGAGTTCTTGGAAGGCATCCAGATCCGGAAGCAGAGGCGATGTGACGGTAATGACTCTATTGTTTTCCATTTCGGGGGAAATTTTCTTGCACAAGTTGCATCATATAAGCAAGTTCCGGCGACTTCGTGAGTTTGGCGATGCCGTAATAGAAGGCAACGCCGACCAGGATTCCCGCAAACAGTTGGACCCACAGATTCGGAATCCACTGGATCAGGAACCAGACCGAGAGTCCCATCGCCAAAGAATAGAGCAGGGAAGGAGCGATGTCTTTCATCTGCTTGAAGAAACCGACGTGGATGAGTTTGCCTGTGTAGTGGGTGTTGATGACCAAGCAAATCACCGAGGATAAGACCCTTCCGGCGCACATATACACCAAGCCGAAGGGAATCGAGACAATCAGGATCGCCACCCCCAGAATCTTCTTGATGACTTCAAGCCGCAAAAACAAGTCCGATCTTCCCTTCACCTGCAGGAGGTTCAAATTCAGCGCGTGGACGGGATACCACATCAGGGCGAAGCACAGAATCTGGAGATAGATCACGCTCTCGCTCCATTTCTCGGTGAGCAGGCAAATAACGAAAGGCTTCGCGAGGGCGCATATTCCCATCAAGATGGGGAATATGACGAAGGCGGACAGGCTGATCAGCCGCCTGTACACGCTTTGCAGCGCCGCATCGTCATCCTGTATGCGGGCCAGAACCGGGAAGGTAACATTGCCGAGCACGGAGGTGGAAACGGTCGAAGGGAGCCTTGCGTAAGACTCCGCTTTTGTGTAGTACCCCAGATCCGCCGCGGAGAACTTCTTCCCGATCACGATGGGATAGATGTAGCCATAGATGGTGTCCAACAAACCGGAGAGCAGCAATTTTGAACCGAAACTGAAGAATTCGCGCCAAGTCTTCCAAGAGAACCTGAATCCCGGGAACCAGCGCTGGTAGCGCCAGAACAACACGGCTTTGGCCAGCAAAGCGAAAAACGCGGGATAGAGAAGCGACCAGACCCCGTATCCGAGAAGCGCCAGAACGATCGCGACAATGCCCGAAATGGTCGCCGCCACAACATTGATGATGCCCCTGGTCTTGAAGTCCAGTTGAATGGTCAATCTGGCCGACTGGACCGCTAAAAAAGATCCGAGGAACACCATAAGGGCGTTGAAGCGGACGATCTTCTGGAGAAGCGGCTGGTTGTAGAAGTTCGCGATCGGCGTGGCGACGAAGAACAGGATCAGCGCAAAAACGGTCGAAATGACGACATTCGTCACATAGACGGTCGAATAGTCGATGTCTTTCCTGTTGTTCTTGCGGATCAGCGCGTTCGTGAACCCGGAATCCGCGAAAGTGACGGCGATGGCGGTGAAGACCTCCACCATGGCGATCAAGCCGAAATCGGCCGGATTCAGGATTCTCGCAAGGATGATCCCCACGACAAAGGAGACGCCATAGGTGATGAAGCTTTCTCCCGAACGCCACACCATCCCCTTGAATGTCTTCTGTTTCAGACTATCAGCCAAAGTTTAGCATACAGCTTCGCCTTTGCGTGTGACAAATTCAACACGCAAAATGCTGTTTTTCACATAGGTAAGGCATATGCTTGCAAATATACAGAAAAATGCCTGATTCCAGTCTATAGATTCAACACTTCGTCAGCGATTCGGGCGGCTGCGGGACGATGGGAAATGAAGATCACGGTCTTCTTTCCTTTGTAGCGCGACGCGATATTCTTGAGCAGCCGTTCCTCCGTCTCGGAATCGAGGGCAGATGTCGCCTCGTCGAGGATCATCACGCCGCCTTCGTGCAAGAGGGCCCGCGCGATGGCGATCCGCTGGCTCTGCCCCTCGCTCAGCCCGGTTCCGCCTTCTCCGCAGAGCGTCTCCAGCCCGTCGGGCAATTCATACACGAATCCCGCGGCTGCTATATTCAAGGCTTCTTCAATCTCAGCGTCGGTCGCGTCCGGCTTCGCCAGGCGCATGTTCTCCCGGATTGTCCCGCTCATGAGGCTGTTCCCCTGCGGCACGTACATGAAATTGCATCGCGTGTTCACATCGGCCACGTGAGACTGTCCGCCCGGGGAATAAAGCAGCACCTTCCCCTGTCCCGGAGTCAGAAGTCCGAGCATCAACCGTGTGAGCGTGCTCTTCCCGACCCCTGTGGGCCCTGCGATGACCGTGAAGGTGCCCGGCCGGAACATATGGGAGAAATTTTCCAGGACATTCTTCCCCTCGTAAGCGAAAGTCACGTCCTTCATATCGATTCCGGGCGCGCCTTCGAGCCGGATATCCCCGCGGTAGTTTTCGACCTTGAGGTCTTCCAGTTCAAGAAGCCTTTCAATGGAAGTCAGCGCCTTGATGAAGGCGGGGACCTGACGGCCCAAGTCCGCGATCGGGCGCTGGATCTGGCCGACGAGTTGCAGGAAAGCGGTCATCATACCGAAGGTCACGGCCCCGGATTTGATCCCGAATATTCCCCAGAGGAAGGCCGCGGCGTATCCGGCCATAAATCCGAAACTCATGAACCCCCTTGCTACCGCATTGTAGTTCAGCCGCTTGACGGTGTTCTTCTTCAACAGATCCTGGAGGCTGGCAAGNCGCGANACCACATGGCCGACTCCGAAGAGGGTCAGCACCAGCACCCGATTCTGGAGATTCTCCTGCANGAGCTGCTGCACCTCGCTGTCCTGGGCGCGTATGGCCGCGGTCAACTGGCGCAGTTTGCCGAAGAAGAGTTTCGAACCGAGNACAGCNACGACCATCAGCACGACCAACACCCACAGGAGCGATGCCTCCATCCACATCAAGTAGGCGGAAGCGGCCAGCAACTGCGTCGACGTGATCAGGACCTCGGGAATCCGGTTGCAGATCAGTTCGGTTAACACGCGGATGTCCTCTTCGAGCCGGTTGATCGTGTCACCGGAGCGGAAGGCTTCACGACCGCTCCACCGGGCGTTCAACACGTGGGCAAACAAACCGAGCCGCAGGCTGTTCTGGGTTTTGACCACGTTCAGGTTCATCCAGTAGGTGGAAAACAAGTTGCAGGAGATCTGCACAAGCATGATCCCGACCATGAGGAAGACATTCGGGTACAGCGGAGCATCGACCACGCCGGTAACGATATCGACCAGGCGCTTGCTCGCCCAGACGAAAGTCAGCGAGGCCAGAATACGGACGATTCCGACGAGAACAGAAACAGCATTCCTGCCTCGCACCGGCTTGGCCATGCGGTTCAGCCCCTTCATGCATGTCTTGAAATCTTTCATGGATGCTGATTGTCTTTACGGTACACGGTTCTCCTCAAAATCGCCAGTATCCACCTGCGGAAAGGAAGCATCGCGCGCCAAAACCGGCCTTTGCCCGGCCGTACCCGTCTCCCGTCCGGTTTGACAATTTCCGTCACGATACCGATCACGTCTTTGGAAGCGCAGCGCTCCCTCCTCTTCAGGTTACCGTCCCCCATCAGGATGATACGGTCTCCGTCCAACGCCCAGATCCTGTGCATCACATAGTTCTCCCGAACCTTCGCAAGCACGATGTCTCCGGTTTCAAGCGCCCGCGACGGTTTCGCCAGTATCACATTGTCACGGTTTCCCCGGATGAACGGAAGCATGCTGCATCCCTTCGGGGTCATACGCACCGACTTCCCTTCGGCGAGGAAGGTTCCGACCATTTCCAGCATCACGTCATTCGGAAGAACCTTACTTTCCATATTGCGTCACGGTTTTGTGGCAGATTTCAGCCGCCTCACGGTCGGGGAGGCAATCGAGCAGATAACATGGAACGCTCTCGATTACGGAAGCGATGGTGGCGAAGAGACCGTCTCCGATGGACCGGATGGATTTCAGACCGGAGCAGGATGCGAAAAGGGAGGCGACGGCTTCCGGCACCGACATCCTGCGGATCCTGTTCTCCGGCGCCTGGTTGATCTGGACAATCGCCCCGATCGGAACGCGCTCGTTCCGATAGCAAGGAGTCTTTCCGCTCCAGGGAGTCCCGTAAACGGTAGGGACGCCGTCCGCGATGCGTACGACGGGATTGTCGTCGTTGAGGAGGCGGGTTCCGGGAATATGCCGGAGCCACAGGGAGCTGTGGGTACTCTTGCCTGTGCCGCTCCTCCCCAGGAAAAGATAGCCTCTTCCTTCCCATTGAACGACGGAGGCGTGCATCTCGAGGGTGCTTTCCGTCGCCGTGCGGAAGGCATATTGCAGCATCAGGGCGTTGTTGATGCAGAATTCGGAATATTTCGGAACGACCGCCAACAACTTCCCTTCCGAGAAGTCCGGGCTTGACAGCAGTTTGCCGACGACAGGTCCGTCCGCGGATGG
>JGI24712J26585_10003854_pt1 | contig 11701 bp, 7 predicted proteins | sample BioPla3DNA2_FD_26585 | JGI IMG/M metagenome (IMG submission 26585)
TTATAATCCGAGAGAAGTCTTGATTGATACAAGATATCTTGATACACTTCCGGAGGAAGAATTTGCCAATGGGCTGGCAGAGGTAATAAAGACTGCCATGATTGGAGATAGGTCTTTAGTGGAAGCCCTTATGACGGACCAACTTGAAGATGGGATAGAAAATATTGTTGAAAAATCTTTAAAGGTAAAAATTGATATTGTCCAAAAAGATATGAGGGAAAGTAATTTAAGAAGGATATTAAATTTTGGTCATACTATTGGTCATGGGATTGAAAAGCTTTCTGATTATAAAATTAAGCACGGAGAAGGAGTTGCTATTGGCATGGCCATGATTTCTAAAGCCTTTCATAAGAAGGGCCTTACTCCAAAAGATACGCTGGACATTTTGGTGGCCTTATTGGAAAAATATTCTTTAGCTAAAAGTTTTGAAGTTGATAAGGACTCCTTGTTCAAGGCTATTTTGATAGATAAAAAGACTGAAGAAAATTACATTAACTTAGTGTATTTAGAAAATATTGGAATGGCAAAAATATATAAGGCAGGCTTGGATGAATTAAAGGATATCCTCCAAATTGCTATTGATGGAAATTAGGTTATAGAATGATTTATGGACTATTGGGTAAAAAACTTTCATACAGTTATTCTCCCAAGATACATGAAAGGCTTGGGTCTATTCCCTATGAACTAATGGAAAGGTCGGAGGAAGAAGTTCCTTCTTTCCTAATAGAAAAGAACTTTAAGGGAGTAAATGTTACAATTCCTTATAAAAGCTTTGTTATGAACTATCTAGATGAATTAGATGAGTCTGCCATAAAGGTTGATTGTGTAAATACTATTCAAAATACAAAGGGGCGTTTAAAGGGATATAATACAGACTACATGGGTTTTCTCTACTCTTTTAAAAAGCTCGGTTTAAGTGATAAAAAAATCTTAATAGTCGGAAATGGTGCGACAGCAAAGACTGTAAAAGTTGCCTTAACTGATGAGGGCTTTGGAGATATAAAAATCGTATCTAGGCGTGGAGCCCATAACTTTGAAGATATTGACTATTACAGGGGCTCTCAAGTATTAATTAATGCAACTCCAGTTGGAATGTATCCAAATGTTGATACAGACTTTCCTGTTGATATTGATAGGTTAAAAAACTTGCTTGCTGTGATGGACTTGAACTATAATCCATTAGAAACAAAAATCTTATCCAAAGCCAAAAGCTTAGGACTTCTAACAATGTCCGGACTCTTGATGCTGGTTGCCCAAGCCAAGTATTCATCAGAGATTTTTCAAGATAAAAAGATAGATGATGGTAAGATAGAAATAATATATGAGGAATTAATAAAAGACCTATGAAAATCCTAATTATTAATGGACCAAATATTAATATGGTGGGAATTAGAGAACCGGAAATTTATGGCGGGGACTCCTACGAGGAATTTGTGACTGACATCTTAAGCTATGGAGCGGAAAAGAATGTGGAAATTGAAGCAGTCCAGTCTAACCACGAGGGAGCTGTTATAGACTCCATACAAGAGGCTTATGGTAACTTTGACGGGATTATCATCAATGCCGGTGCCTATACCCACACAAGTATAGCAATATTAGATGCTCTGAAAGCTGTTGGCATTAGGACAGTTGAAGTCCACCTATCCGACATTTCAAAAAGAGAAGATTATAGAAAAAAATCCTTCATTTCAGAATATGCTGAAAAAGTTATCGTGGGTAAGGGTTTTAAAGGNTATTATGAGGCGGTTGATTATTTAAGAGATGAAGTATAAATTTAAAGACATAAAAAAATTTAACAGGGCNATTGACTTCTTGAAAAGAAAAGATATCGATTATGGAGTTTTTGACTTAAAAGACTTCCAGCTAGTCAATGTATACCAAGACAATGAGGTTCTTGATGAAGAATTATTTGATGACCTTCTCGCCTCCAATGAAGTAGCTTATTTAACCGGCAAGTCCTATAAGGAAAAGACTGTAATTGATGTTGATGGGGTTAAAATTGGCGGTGGGGGTCTAGTCTTTATAGCCGGACCCTGCTCCATTGATGGGGAAGAAAGCCTTTACGAAACTGCTAAGGCTCTTAAGGAAGTGGGGGTCAATATCCTTCGAGGAGGAGCCTTTAAGCCAAGAACTTCACCCTACGATTTTCAAGGTCTTGGAAAAGAAGGGGTTGACATCTTAAAAAGGGTTTCTGATGCTTTGGATATGCCGGCGGTTACAGAGCTGGTGGATATAAGAGATTTAGACTACCTGCTTGAACATTCAGACATCATTCAAATTGGGGCAAGGAGTATGCAAAATTTTCCACTCCTGAAAGAACTTGGGAAAATAAGAAAACCGGTTATGTTAAAGAGGGGTTTTTCTTCAACAATAGAGGAATTTTTACTGGCTGGAGAATATATCTTATATAGTGGCAACGAGGACCTCATACTTTGCGAAAGGGGAATTCGGACCTTTGAAAGAGAAACCAGGAATACTATGGATATCTCTTCAATTCCATTGATTAAAGAATTAAGTCACCTGCCAATCATCGCTGACCCTAGCCATGGGACTGGTCTTAGGTCCTTGATAAAACCCATGTCTTTAGCTGCAATTGCTGCAGGGGCTGACGGTTTGATGATCGAATCTCACATCAAACCTGATTGTGCAATTACAGATGCCTTTCAAGCCATTGAGCCAAAAGACCTTCAAAAGATTATCGATAAGTCAAATAACATAAAAACTATTGTTAATTGATTTGACAAAGTTTATAGCCTTAATATTATTTACACGAAAATTTATAAGTGGTATAATTCTTTTGGTGGATTTATTAGAATTAGATAAAAGGCAATGCTCTTTTTCTAATTCTATATGTATTTTATAAAGAAAATTTTTAAGGACATGAGGAGGATATTATGACCAAGTATATTTTTATTACAGGCGGAGTTGTTTCAGGTTTAGGCAAGGGGCTCACTGCAGCCTCTCTAGGAAGACTGTTAAAGGCTAGGGGCTTGTCTGTCATGGCACAAAAACTTGACCCTTATATCAATGTGGACCCGGGAACCATGAGTCCCTTCCAACATGGAGAGGTCTTTGTGACAGAGGACGGTGCGGAAACCGACCTTGACTTAGGTCATTATGAAAGATTTATTGATATTGACCTGAACAAGTACTCCAACCTCACAACCGGAAAGGTCTATTGGAATGTTTTAAACAAGGAAAGGCGTGGAGAATACCTAGGTGAAACAATCCAAGTAATTCCTCATATTACTAATGAAATAAAAAGCTTTATATATAATGCAGGTGGGAACATTGAGCCGGATATTATGATAACGGAAATTGGCGGAACTGCCGGTGACATAGAAAGTCAACCCTTTTTTGAAGCTATTAGACAGGTTTCACACGAAGTAGGACCAAATAACAGCCTCTTTATCCATGTAACTTTAGTTCCCTACCTTGAAAGCTCCAACGAGCACAAGACAAAACCAACTCAACATGCAGTAAGTGTCCTGCAATCTATGGGAATTAATCCTCATATAATAGTTTTAAGAAGCGATGTGCCGATTGAAGATGAAGATATATTTGCAAAAGTTTCTCTCTTCTGTAATGTAAAAAGAGATTCAGTATTTGAAAATAAGACTATACCGAACATATATGATGCACCTCTAATGCTTGAAAGACAGCACTTCTCGGATATTGTTCTTAGGGAGTTGAATATTGAACCTAAAGAACTGGACATGTCAGAATGGAATGAAATAATAAAGAAGATTAACAATAGGAAGGGTGAAGTAAATATTGCTATAGTTGGAAAGTATGTAAGGCTACACGATGCCTACCTGTCTGTTACAGAAGCCATTAGCCATGCCAGCTTTGAGGTTGGTGTTAATGTCAATGTTGAGTGGATTGACTCTGAAGATGTACACGAAGGAAACGTTGAAGAGGTTTTAGCAGGTCTTGACGGAGTTATCGTTCCCGGTGGCTTCGGTATGAGGGGTATAGAAGGAAAAATAGAAACTTCCCTTTATGCCAGAGAGAACAATATCCCCTACTTGGGAATTTGTTTGGGGATGCAAATTGCTTCAATCGACTTTGCAAGGAATGTCTTAGGTTATAAAGATGCAAATTCGACAGAATTTGATAAGGATACAAAAAACCCTGTAATATATATTAATGAAGAGTCTCCAGAGGCCGGAGAGATGAGGCTGGGCTCTTACCCATGCAAATTATTAGAAGGTAGTAAAATAAAAGCATGCTATGGTAAAGATACAATTGGTGAAAGGCATAGGCATAGGTATCAATTTAACAATAAATATAGGGAAGAAATGGAAGCAAAAGGCTTTATAGTAAGTGCAACTTCTGATGATGGGAAAATTGTAGAAGCTATTGAAGTAAAAGACAATGACTTCTTTGTGGCAGTCCAATATCATCCGGAATTTAAATCAAGGCCAAACCGCCCTCACCCACTATTCACTGGCTTATTGAGGGCAGCAATTGAAGGGAGAAAATAATGAAAAAAATTGGCGAAGAATGTGGTGTCTTTGGTATTTATTCACCAAACAAACAGAGTATCCACCACACGATTTACTACGGACTATTTGCACTCCAACATAGGGGTCAACAGTCTTGTGGTATAGTTGTGAATAATGATGGAATCTTTTCCGGCTATAAGGAAATGGGTATTGTAAATGATGTTTTTACAAAAGATATATTAGACTCAATAGGTGAAGGAACCATAGGTGTTGGCCATGTCCGCTATGCATCAGAAAAAACTAGGGTAAGTACCCATGGAAGCAGGGCAAACTGTCAACCAATAGAAGTAAACCATATTAAGGGTAGGATGGCTATAGCCAATAATGGTAGTATTACTAACGCCAAAGAACTCAGAGAAGAGTTGGAGTTGAAGGGGTCTATCTTTACTACAACTGGAAATACTGAGCTAATAGCCCATGTTGCCATTAACGAAAGAATAAACTCCTCTTCCATTGAAGAGGCCATGGTCAAGGCAATGGACAAGCTTGAAGGGGCTTATTCCTTAGTTATTATGACATCAACAAAGCTAGTTGCATGCAGGGATAAAAGGGGCTTTAGACCACTATGTTATGGAAAAACTTTAGATGGGTCTTATGTTATTGCGTCAGAAAGTGCTGCACTTGATGCAGTGGGAGCTAAACTCATTAGAGATATCAGACCCGGTGAGATAATAGTTATAAATTCTGAAGGGGTTCAATCAATAGAGAAACATGTTAATACAGAAAAAAGGACCATGTGTATATTTGAGTACATTTACTTTGCAAGGCCGGACTCAGTTATTGAAGGTGCTTCTGTCCATGAAGCCCGTAAAAATTTAGGCAGGTTCCTTGCAAAAGAACACCCTGTAGATGCTGATATTGTAATTGGTGCACCTGACTCAGGTCTGGATGCAGCCATGGGTTATGCAGAAGAATCAGGTATACCCTATGAGCATGGTATATTAAAAAACAAGTACATTGGAAGGACCTTTATTGCCCCTGGTCAATTTAATAGGGAGGATAAGGTAAGAATAAAGCTTAACCCTATCCGTTCTGTCGTTGATGGCAAAAGACTTGTTTTAGTGGATGACTCCATCGTAAGGGGTACAACAAGCAAAAAAGTTGTAAAGTTGTTAAAAGACTTCGGAGCTAAAGAAGTCCACTTGATGATTTCAGCCCCACCCTTTATAGCCCCTTGCTATTACGGAACTGATATTGACTCTAAGGAAAACCTTATAGCAGTAACCCACTCTTTTGAAGAAATGAGACAAGAAATCGGAGCAAACTCTTTAGGCTTTGTAAGCATAGAAAATGTCCTAAAGCTTGTTGGAGAAAATCCTGGATTTTGTTTAGGCTGCTTTAATGAAGAATATCCTACAATGGTTCCTGAAGGTCCAATTAGACACAAGTACGACATCCCCCTTACTAAGCAACTTAGCCTGTAGGTGATTATATGAAATATTATGTAGTAGATGCCTTTGCTGACCAAGCCTTTGGAGGTAACCCTGCAGGGGTTGTGGTGTCAGATGGGCCTTTAGAAAAAGAATTTATGCAAAAGTTTGCAAGGGAAATGCGTTTTTCTGAAACGGTTTTTTCTTATAAGGATGGAAAGGAAGTTGTAGCAAGGTTTTTTACTCCAGAAGAGGAAGTTCCCCTTTGTGGCCATGCAACAGTTGCCCTCTTTTCATTGCTAAGAGAAGAAAACTTCTTACAGGTGGGAAACCATAAGATGAAAACCATTAATGATGTCTTAGAAATAGCTCTTGCCGAAGAAAAGGTCTTTTTTCAAGGAGAAAGTCCTGTCTTGAAAGATGATGTCTTTTCAGTAGTAGAACTTTCAGAAATTTTTGGGATTCCTGTAAGTGGGATTGGGGATGACAGGTACAAGTTAATTCCAATGGCTTCTTCTACGGGGCTGGTGGACTTGATGCTGCCATTAAAAAGCAAGGACCTCCTCCACAACTTGCAGCCGGACTTTCAAGAGTTAAAATTTTTTTCCTTTGACAATGACCTATGTGGAGTCCATGCCTTTACCCTGGATGCTGACGGTTATATTGCAGAAACAAGGAACTTTGCACCACTCTATGGGATTGACGAAGAGGCAGCGACTGGAACAGCAACAGGTGCCCTCACCTGGTACCTATATAAAAATGAAGTCATAAAAGACTTTGATACAGAATTTCAATTTCTTCAAGGTGTATCAATGGGTAGACCTTCAATAATTCATTCAGTCTTAAAAAATAAAGAAAATCCTAAGGTCTATGTTGGAGGTAGTGCAAAAGTACTCACAGCAGGAGAAGTGAGAATATAAAATAAATATTTAATTAAGGTATATCACCATTGAGAGGAATTGATTTATCCCTTGATGGTGATATTTTTTTATAGTAAAGTATATCAGCTCCTAAGGGAAATAGGCAGGCTAAGATTACAACTTTTATAATATAGAAGTGAATAATACTGTCCCCTGGACATAACAAAATATTTGCTTTTTACAGCTTAAGCAAATTTTTACTTGATTGTTTTTTATTCTGGTCTATGTTATAATCAAAGAAAATGTATAATATAAACAATAATAATACAGNGGGTAAAGAAGATGAAGAGAATGAAAAGAGTTCTATGCCTACTACTGGTATTTTTCATGATCCTACCTTCCTTTGCATTTGCAGCTGGGGGAGAAAGGCGAGACACTTATGAAATTTATGTGGGCGGAGAATTGGTTAGTAAACAAGTTGTAGGTGAAGGAGAGTATTTATTTGCTCCACCAACACCTAAGGATGATACGGGTGTATTTTTAGGATGGGCAGTAACACAGATTGGTAGCTACAAAGTTTCTCCTAACGATTATAGCTTCCCTTTCAAATTTGCCAAGATAAAGTCCGGGGACTTAATAGACCAGGCGGGTCAAGGGCAAACAATAAGATTGGAAGCAATTTTTGATAATGACTATTATGTTATTTTTAGAAGACCTGCCAAGCTTGTGACAGATGCAGATTCTATATTAGATTTTAAAAAGGTTAAGGAGGGACAAGTAATCCCGTACAAGGATGTATATGTTGGAACGGACTCTGACCAAGAGCAGTTTTCCCACTGGTCTACTGAAAAAAAACAAGGATGATTTTGCCTATGAAGCTGATTTTTCGAAAACAGTGGAAAATTTTGCCACTCCCGGGTCCAAGGTGATCAACCTTTATGCTGTTATAGATAAAAGACTTAAGCTAATATTGGATACTGATGGGGGCACCTCCCTTTTAACTCGACATGTTAAATATGGAAAGGGAGTGGATTCAGATAGGTATGGTATCCCTTTAGACCCACAAAAACCCGGCGAAGAGTTTGTAGGCTATTATGATACAAAACCCAATAATCCTATTCCGGCTACATCAATTGGTAATCCAATAGACTTACGTACTTGGAAGGCTCCGGATAATGAAAGTATAAAAGAGATTACTCTTTACGCCGGATATAAGGCGGCAAAGGGGACTTATAATGTTAACTTTTATTTGGAAAATTTGGATGGAAGCGGAAATTCCTTTTATTCCTTTGAAACATCAACAGTTATGCATGATAGGATGGTTGGTGAAAATCCAAACCGGGTTGATTTTCCTAAGGATAGGATTCCAAACTTTGACATTATTTATCAGTTAAATGAGAATAAGAGCGACAATGTTTATAATATTACAATAAGTCATGATGGCAGGACTAATGTAAATGTATACTATGACAGGAGAGAATATGAAGTAAAGTTTTATAGGCCGAATATTCCTGGTGAAGGATTTATTGGTGGTCCTTTAAGATTTAAATATGGGGAAAAAATACCCGTTGATACTATAAAAGACCAATACAAGAATGCTGGTTATAATCCTGATAATCTAGTATTCGGAATAGAAGAACCATATGGAAGTAGGAACAACAAGGACTATATAACAGGAGCTCCTTCCATTGGTTATAATGGTTTAACCAATATGAATATTATTGCAGAAACTAGGAGTCAAGGCAAAAATTTCACTATACTTTCCATATTGGAAAAAGATAAGGAAAATTTTGAGCAATATACCATGGGCAGGGTATTGACTTTGGAGGATTATGCCAAGACTAATTTGACGGTCCCAGATAATATTAGCTTTGATGTAGCAAACTTCGATGAAAAGACTTATTTTGGAAATCTAAATGTCCAAAGGGTTGACTTCAGCTACCGATGGTCACCTGCAGACCATATGTACCTAACTAAAGTGGACATCCTTGACTTCGAAGGATATACTCCAATCCACCCTTATGGGGATGAGAAGGGCTTCCCCAATAGTGGTATAGATAATTCCGGCAACTACGAAGACCCTCCGGGCAACGACCCAAGACGGGGGGCTGTGAGGGTCGGCAGAAGGACAAACTACACCCATAGACTGAGGTATATTAAAGATAGTAAAGGAAACTACTTTATCCCTGTATATTACACAAGGGATTCTTATAATGTTTACTTTGACTATGATATAGGTACAGATGCTGAAAACTGGAGGTCTGACCCTATAACATATAGTGAAATAATAGGAAATCCAAAAAATTTAGAGCCATACGGAGAAAGACTTCCGGATATAGGGGATACTAAAATTATCGGTCCCTACCAATATGAATTCCAAGGTTGGTATTTGGAAAGGGATGGGTCAGGGCAGGAATTTAACTTTAACAGTCCAATGCCTAAGCACAACTTAATTCTTTTCGCCAAGTGGAAGATAAAGGAACCACAAGTAAGATTTTATAGACCTTTTGGAATATTCAAGGCAGATGGAATGCCTGATTATAAGAGTGTAACACCGGAAAGGACAGTTGATGCTATTTCCTTTGAAAAATTAGGTGCAGAAAAATATTACACTCCTTCACCTCCGACTTACTATACAAGCTCTGACTTTAAGGGCTGGGCCTATTATACTAAAAGTCATACAACAGGGGAAACTATCAGGGTTAACTTTGATATAGACACAATAATAGACAGGGATGTGGACCTCTACCCAATATGGTCCAAGGTCAGCTCAGACATAATAAGTGGAAGTGGACAATTAGAAGCTTTGAGGCTACATTATTATGATGAATCTGGAAGAAATATTTCAGCAAATAGATATATTCATGGTTCATATGCCTTTACCGACGAGTATAACAATGATAAGTTCATTGGATGGGAAGAGGTGGACAAGGATATGAACCCTATTCCTGCCACAGATGAAAATGGTAACCTGATTAGGGATAAAGTAGATGGGAGTCTGGTTTCCAAGATATATTATCCAAATGAGTTTATATTTATGGATAAGAACAGGTACCTTAGACCTGTCTTGGCAGATACCCCTCCTGAAATAGGGAAAGTAAATTTCAATTTCAACTACACAGGGAGCGAAGGTATTTATACTGAAACAGGGCCTGTAGGTAGCGGAATTTCAAGGCAAGGATACCCTAAAAGGGATGGCTATGCCTTTATGGGTTGGAGTGAGGATATCAATGCTAGTTCTGGTATTCCTTCCAGCGAAATAAAAATAGAGCCAGGTGTAACTACCTATTATGCAATTTGGAATAAAACAATGAATGAAGGATGGATTAGTTTAATATTCCAAGATGGTAAAACTCCTGATAGGGTTGAGAGCGGACAAGATGGAAATATTTTCACCCTACCTAACCCTGGAACAGTTTCAGGTTATAATTTTAAAGGATACAATACTGAATATGACGGAAGTGGTAATAGTTATACCACAGGTCAAGCTATTAATTTCAAAGCCAATACCCACCAATTCTTTTATGGAATATGGGAAAAGGTCGACCCGGGTACAGGTTCCATAACCATTGTTTACCAAGATGGATCAAGACCTGACCAAAAGGTGGTGGGGGTTGCCGGAGAAAAGANGACCCTGCCTAGCCCTCAAAGGGACGGCTATGAATTTAAAGAATACAATAAAAATCCCGACGGCACAGGAGCTACTCTTCCTGAAGAAATAGTATTTGAAAAAGGTATAGAGAAAACAGTCTATGTTATCTGGAAGAAAATTGGTGGCGGAGACTCCAGCGGTTTTATCAAGCTGGACTTCCAAGATGGGACCAGTCCTTATATTCTGGAAGAAGGTAAGAGTGGAGAAAGCTTAAGCCTGCCAAATTCCAAAAGAGAGGGCTATAATCTAAAAGGATGGTCGGAAAACCATTTAGACCAATCTCCAAGTTTACAGCCAGGAGGCAATGTATACTTCCAAGGAGGTACTACAAAGACTTATTATGCCATCTGGGAGGAACTGCCGAATACAGGAAGTATTACCCTTGTTTATAATGACGGCACAAATAATGAAGTAACTACTTCTAGACCAAATACCCAAGTTACTTTACCGGAATTAACAAGATCAGATATGATTTTTAAAGGCTGGTCAATGGACCTCTATGGAGGAGAAGTTATAGGACCGGGCACTGTGTTAGAAATAGAGAGGGGCAAAGACCTCTACTACTATGGAATATGGGAGAAATCTACCGGTAGCGTGACCTTTATCTTTGAAAACGGGGATCAAGACCAAGTCTACGAGAACAAAAAAGATGGCGAAGAAGTATCCCTACCTAATGACCCTATAAAGGATGGTTTCCAATTCCAAGGCTGGAATACTGAAAGAGATGGTAATGGAGAAGAAATTGATGGTCCGGTTATAGTTGAAAAGGGTGTAGAAAAGAACATTTATGCCATATGGAAAGAGGTAACAGGAAAAGTTATTTTTAATTTCCAAAACGGAAGCCAACCTTTGATAGATGAGGGTAGAAATGGAACAAGTATAATAGTTCCTGACAATCCAAGGAGACCGGGCTATAGCTTTTTAGGCTGGAATAGGAATCCGGATGGTAGTGGACAGCCTCTAGACTCAAGGTTTGATGTATACGATAAGGACAAGGTACAAACTTTTTATGCTATTTGGGAGGAAGGGGAATCGGTATACCCGTCAGACCCGGTAGAGCCAGTGGACCCGTTAGACCCAATAGAAAAAAATCCGGTAGTAAGGGTAAATCTTACAGATGAAAATGGACAGGTTTCCATAACTATTGTAGAAACAAGGCCAGATAAAAACTATGTAATAACTGACGAAAATGACAAGGTTATAGCTATAGTGGAGGGAAATGGACAAGACATTAATATCCCAAACCTTACTCCTAGTAAGGAGTATATAGTTACAGCCATAGGTAAGGATGAAGTTCAACCGGAAATATGG
>JGI24712J26585_10003857_pt1 | contig 11688 bp, 10 predicted proteins | sample BioPla3DNA2_FD_26585 | JGI IMG/M metagenome (IMG submission 26585)
GCCCGTTCAGGCAAACCCTTTGCAAATTATTGGTTACATGTAGGCTATCTGAATATAGACGACAAAAAGATGTCCAAATCTTTAGGTAATTTCTTTACCCCAAGGGAAATTGCAAAAGAGTTTGACCTGGAAAATTTCAGATTTTTGATATTATCCGCCCATTACAGGAACCCGGTTAACTTCAATAGGGAATTGTTGGAATCAGCTAAGAATGGGCTGGATAGGCTTTATACAGGCAAAAATAATCTGGAATATTTGATAGAAAATGCAGAAGACAGAATCCCCATGGAAAACGAAAAAGAATGGCTTGAGAATCTGAAACAATATAAAAATCGTTTCAACGAGGTAATGGATGATGATTTCAATACTGCCGATGGCATTGCCGTTATTTTCGATTTGGTAAGGGAAATAAATACAAATGTAGACGAGAAAGCTGCCAAACAGATATTGCAGGAGGCTTATGATCTATTTATGGAACTAACATCAGTGTTAGGCCTATTAGGCAAAAAAGAGGAAACCCTGGAAGAAGATATTGAAAGACTTATCGAGGAAAGGCAAAAGGCAAGGAAAGAAAAGAACTTCGAACTTTCCGACAAAATAAGGGATGATTTAAAAGAAAAAGGAATTATATTGGAAGATACACCCCAGGGCGTTAAATGGAGAAGGGTATAGGAGAGATATATTGAATGAATTTTTAGAAAACATACAAAAAATAGATAAAACAAGAACCAAAACGGAAGCTAGAATGATGCAACCCCTGGTGCTAGCATATGTCGGGGATGCGGTATTTGAATTATTTATCCGCAACTATTTGGTAAACAAAAAGGCCGGGCACGTAGGTGAATATCATAAGGAGTCTACTCATTATGTGAAAGCTAGTGCCCAGTCTAAAATAATACACGCTTTAGAACCTAACCTGACAGATGAGGAATGGACAATTGTCAAAAGGGGAAGAAATCAAAACCCGGCAACTGTACCTAAAAATGCAGACCTGACCGATTACAGATATGCCACCGGTTTTGAGGCNTTACTCGGATATTTATTTTATATAGGGGATTATAAAAGGTTAGTGGAAATATGTGGTATGGGGATTGAGGTATTATCACATAGACAAGATGAGTGATGGCACGAAATACTTAAAAACAAATTGGGGGAANAAATTATGGATAAACGTTCCAGAACTATGCTCATAATTACAATCCTACTGCTTTTTATGCTCATAATCAAGTCCAACCTAATTGATCCCGTGCATGAACTGGACGGCGATATGGAGAAATACAGGTTATATTCCCTCCAGACCGCACCTTTAAGTGCGGGGATTCTGAAAAATACCGGATTGTTAACTTACAGGGTCGTTAAGGTTAAACAAGACAGCACGGAAGATACTACGGCTATAATAATCAGGGATGAAGAAAGCGATGAATGGGCAGACTATACTATAAAGGGACAATATAGCGGGAAAGTGAGGGCATATTTGTTCAATTTTCTGCCGATTAAGGATATTTATTTCGAAGGCGGCATTATTAAGGATGAAGATTGATTCATTCGGATATGATAAGGAGACACCGGGCGATGTGGAAAATTACTTTGTTCACCTTGTTACCCGAATTTCAGATGACAAAATGCCTACAATAGGTTAAAGTGAAGATGAAAACTAAATATCAGAAACAGGTGCCGAACATGTTTTTATAGGTAAATACATGGATCGGTGAAAAGGGAAGTGGGTGAAAATCCTACGCGGTCCCGCCACTGTGAAAGGGGAGTCCATACAAAATACCACCGGGAAACCGGGAAGGTTGTAGGGGATGATGATACCTGAGCCAGGAAACCTGCCTGTTTTTTTACACCGTTAAACTCTACGAGCGATAGGGGGTGCATAATGTATTATGTAAATTATACTTATACAAAACCTTCCGGTAGTTCTTATCGGAAGGTTTTATTTTTAGGAAATAACCATAGCCAACCTTGAAATATGGGGTAAAATATACCCGAAGTGGTTAACCTATCCATGGGGTTATCAGGCTTGGCAAGATTATATCAATTGTGTGAAAAATAAAATACCATTTAAGGTTTTGGGGGGTTAAAAGATGTTCAGAAAAAAAATTTGTTCTGCACTTCTGCTTATATGTTTATTATTGAATATGTTCACAGGTATGAGTGTTTTTGCTGTGGATGAAGGTAGGCAGGTAAGCATAAGGGTGGAAGGTATAAATAGCACTATAACAAAAACGGATGGGAATTATAGGACTCAAAAAACCACAGTTTATGGGGCTGTGTATGAATTGCTGAAAAATAAGGATATACCGATAGTTGTTTCAGACAGCGGGTACGGGAAGTACATATCTTCGATAAACGGTGAGGAAGAGGCAACTTTTGGCGGTTACGATGGTTGGATGTTTATTGTAAACAATGAAACTCCCGATAGATCGATAGATTCGTATGAAATCAATGATGGGGATAATATTGTTGTTTATTATGGGGAATTTCCGTCCGGTTCGGGGGAATCCCTGCATGGTACATATATCCCTACTGTAGAATTATCAAAAGATACAGTAGAGGCGGGCGCCGAGTTTACGGTAACCGTAACATCAACATATTATGATTGGGATAAGGACCAAGAAGTTAATGTCAAAATAAAAGATGTGGAAGTAGGGCTTTGTGATAAAACATATTATACGGATGAACATGGTGAAGCTATTGTCACCGCACCTGCGGATTTAGGTAACTATTCTTTAAGTATCAGCCTGGACAGAGCCGATAGTTATCCTTTGATTGTAAGAACAACCAGAGATATTACTGTCGTCGAAACCGTTGATGAGACCGATGATACGAAAGCGCCTGTTATAGTTGTTGAGGGTCTGGTAAACGGCTTGGTGGTAGCAGAAAAAGAAGCAGACTTCAAAGTAACGATTACGGGCAATGCAGATGAAAATATAGTCCCGGTGGTTAAGCTGAACGGGAATGTCATTACGGGAACAAACGGAGATTATAAGGCTGAATTAATTGTTGGGCAGAATATAATCTCAATAGAGGCCATGGATGCGGCGGGAAACAAGTCAGATATAACATATAAACTAATATATAGAACAGTTGCTGATATTCCGGCAAAGGAGCACCTTGCAAAAAGCTTGGATTATATTTATGAAAATACTCCTAATCCTATCTTTGGAATAGGCGGGGGAGAATGGTCCATTCTTTCTCTTGCCAGAGGGGAATATGAGGTATCCGAAGGGTATTATGAAACCTATTATAATAATGTAGTAAATGTGGTAAAGAGATTAATGGAGGACCCGAACCATCCGGGAAGATTGGACAAAAACAAAGGAACGGAACATTCCAGGTTAATATTGGCCTTAACCTCCATAGGCAGGGATATAACCGATGTGGGTGGGTATGACATAAGGACTGCTCTTGCCGACTATGATTATGTTATCAAGCAGGGTATTAACGGCCCCGCATTTGCGTTGATGGCTTTTGATTCCTGTAATTACGAAATACCCGCAATAGAAGGGTCAGGGACTCAATCTACGAGGGATATGTTTATCGATTATATCCTGAATAAAGAAATAGGGAAAGATACAGAAGATGCAGGGGGTTGGGCATTATCCGGAACCAATCCGGATCCAAATGTCACGTCTATGGTAATTCAGGGATTAGCACCATACTATGAAAACCGCGAAGATGTAAAGGCCGCAATAGACAGGGCGGTTACGAAGTTATCAGATGCTCAAAAAGAAAGTGGCGATTACCCGAGCCCAACAGGTGAGAATGGTGAAAATATTGCACAGGTTGTCATGGCCTTAACTGAGTTAGGTATTGATCCTCACAGGGATGCAAGGTTTATTAAGAATGGACTTTCGGCAATTGATGCCTTGTTGACCTATGCCGCACCGGAAGGCGGATTCATACATGTGGGGCTCGGCGGGGACACAGGCGGTGGTGCGGAAGCCGGAGTGGTAGACGGAATGGCTACGGATCAGGGTACCTGCGCACTTGTTGCTTATGACAGGCTTATAGAAGGTAAAAATCCTTTTTATGATATGACAGATGTGGAACCGGAAACAGCTACCCCCGTTGATTCAGGGGAGCCAGGTAAAAATAAGACATGTCCGAATTTCGGTTCGATTTTATCATTGCTTTTTAGGGTCATGTTAGGTTTTGTCGCAAAGTAGCTTCGAATTCAAATATAGCTTCGAATTCAGAAGTAGCTTCGAATTCATTCGAAGGTTACATTAAAATATTCGGAAAGGTGGATACTGAACCGGTGAAAAAGAAACAATTGTTGGTAATAACATCCATAATATGCTTGTTGACGGTGGCATTCTTTTGGGGCGATATCAATAAAAAACTGACATCCTTAGCCCCCGATAAAGCAGGTCAAAATGTAGGATCCATTGATGATATGGCTTCTTCAGATGTTAATACACCTGATGATAATCAAGACAATAAACATAACGGGGAAATACAAAAAAGCCCGGAGGGGGGAAACCTATCCGGCGAGGAACCGGTAGGAGAACCTGAAAAAACTGCGGATTCAGAGATAGAATACACTAAAAAAGAGAATATTAATACGGTTATAACCGCGAATGGGGATAAAAAGCCAACAAACGAGGACAAAAAACCGATTTGTACATTATCGATTACATGTAAAACCATTTTGGATAATACACATTTGCTTGATACGGACAAGCTGGGGGTGCTTCCCAAGGATGGCATTATATATGAAACTNGGGAAGTAACCTTTTCCGAGAGGGATTCGGTATTCGATATACTCCTGAAGGAAACGAAGAAAAATAAAATCCATATGGATTTTACGGCAGACCCCATAAGTAAAAACAATTATGTTAAGGGCATAAACAATTTGTATGAGTTTGATTGCGGAGGACTCAGCGGCTGGAGGTACAGGGTGAACGGACAGTTTCCAAACTGCGGCTGTAATCAGTATATGCCCGAAAATGGGGATGTTATCGAATGGGTTTATTCCTGCGATTTGGGAAACGATTAGCCATACATGTAGGTACCTTTTTATTTCTTTATCATTGCCATGAAAGTCCCACATTTGTGTTACTCCGGGACGGCAGACTATGTGAAAAAACACTTTCTTCACTTATTTCATCCTAAGATGTACAGAATAAATCCGACCTCACTGCCTATCAAAGGCAATTGTTCATAGGAGGAAAAAAACGATGATAGATAGTTTTTCTACCTTTCACCCTATTGTGAATTTCACATATTTTGTAGCTGTATTATTATTCAGCATGTTCTTTATGCACCCCATATTTTTGGGAATAGCATTCACGAGTGCCTTTACATACTCAATTATGCTGAAGGGGAAAAGGGCTATAAGGTTTAACATACTCTATATGATGCCCATGTTACTGTTTATGGCAATTTTAAATCCCTTGCTTAATCATAAGGGAACCACCATATTGTTTTATTTAAAAAGTGGTAACCCAATCACCCTGGAATCCGTACTTTATGGAGCAACGACTGCCTTCATGTTCATCACCATAATATTATGGTTTTCGTGCTATAACGAGGTGATGACCTCGGATAAGTTTATTTATTTGTTCGGGAAAACGATACCTGCCCTATCATTGATTTTTTCCATGGTGCTCAGGTTTATCCCGAGATATAAGGCAAAAATCAAGGAAATTTCGGACGCCCAAAAATGCATAGGCAGGGATGTTTCACAGGGTGATATAACCGGAAAAGCCCGAAACGGAATCAGAATACTATCGATTATGACTACCTGGGCGTTGGAAAATGCCATAGAAACAGCAGATTCCATGGGTTCCAGGGGATATGGCTTGCCGGGACGCACCAATTTTTCATTGTTTCGTTTTGATAACCGCGATAAAATAGCACTCATCGTTATTATAGGATTAATTATCGTTGTATTATTCGGTGCTGTTATGAGGCAGAACACAGTACGTTTTTTCCCTTCAATAAAATTAGCGAGCATTACGGGTTTCAGTGTTACAGTTTATATTGCCTATTTTGTATTATGTATGCTGCCTGTAATAATTGACATCCTGGAGGAATTCAAATGGAGATATATAGAATCGAAAATTTAAGTTTCACATATCCCGGAGAAAGCAAAACTGCGCTTTTTAATATTAATCTCACCATAAACAGTGGGGAATTCATTACAATATGCGGAAAAACAGGCTGTGGAAAAACAACACTGTTGAGACATTTAAAAACCATACTTACCCCACATGGCAAACGCAATGGGGAAATTTATTTTTATGGACAACCTATAAAAGAAGTTGTCCAACGCACACAGGTTTCTCAAATAGGATATGTACTTCAAAGCCCCGATAATCAGATTGTAACAGACAAGGTTTGGCATGAACTTGCTTTCGGTCTCGAAAATTTGGGTCATGATTGTGACACAATTCGCCTGCGCATAGCGGAAATGGCGAGTTTCTTCGGAATACAGGATTGGTTTTATAAAAATGTGACGGAACTTTCAGGGGGGCAGAAACAGCTTCTAAACCTGGCCTCAATTTTGGCCATGCAGCCTTCGGTATTAATTTTTGATGAGCCTACATCCCAACTCGACCCCGTTGCAGCCGGGGATTTTTTAGAAACGGTGAAAAAAATAAATAGGGACCTAGGAATAACTGTCATTATGACAGAGCATCGTTTGGAGGAAATAATACCTATTTCCGATCGTGTTATAGTCATGGATGAAGGTAAAATTATTGTGGATAATCCGCCGCAAAAAGTGGGGGAGGTGTTAAACATAACCGAACACCCCATGTTTTTTGCAATGACCTCGGCCATGCAGATTTATGCGGGAGTAAAAAACGACTTACCCTGTCCCATTACGGTTAAGGATGGACGGAAATGGTTGAATATGTTTTTTGGAGATGGGAATCCCGGGGGAGATATGGCCACGGAAAGGGAAAAACATATCACGGAAAACATTGTTATAGAAAAGGAAGAACGTGATACAACAAATACCATTATAAAAAGGGAGCAATGTTTCACGGGGAACATTATTAAACCAAACAACGCGGTGGTAAGGCTAAAGGATATCTGGTTCAGATACGAAAAAAAATCACCCGATGTGATAAAAGGCCTATCACTGGAAGTAGGGAAGGGCCAATTTTATTGTATTGTCGGGGGTAACGGGACAGGCAAAACAACTATTTTATCCCTTATCGGTGGGGTTTATAAACCCTATAGAGGCAAGATTTTAATTGACGGCAAAAACCTTGCAAAAATGAACATAAAAGAACGTTCTGAAAACAATCTGGGAATGCTTCCCCAAAATCCGGAAAACCTGTTTGTAGAAAAAACAGTAGGACTGGATTTATATGAAATGCTGTCCGATACAAAATTGTCGGAAAAGGAAAAGGCGGAGAAAATCGGAACAATAACAGAATTTGTTGGGATTGAGGGACTTCTTTCCAGGCACCCATATGATTTGAGCGGGGGAGAACAACAAAAAGCAGCCCTGGCAAAGGTGCTTTTAATGGAACCCAAAATATTATTGCTGGACGAGCCTACAAAAGGATTGGATGCTTACTTTAAGATGGAATTGGCAGGCCTTATTGAAAGGCTGACGGCACAAGGGGTAACTGTTATTATGGCATCCCATGACATTGAATTTTGTGCAAAATATGCAGATGTATGTGCCATGTGTTTTGACGGGAACATAATAACAGCCAACACAGCTAGGGACTTTTTCGCAGGAAACAGTTTTTATACAACGGCAGCGAATCGAATAGCCCGACATATTTGTCGCGATGCGGTAACGATAGAGGATGTGATTGAATTATGCAAGCAAACAGGCAGGCAGACAACTGCATAAACAGGTGCACATTAACAACGGCAGTGCTTATGTTTTTTATTATTCCGATCACTATTTTGTTCGGTATGTTTTTCCTGGATGATAGAAAATATTATTTTATCAGTCTTCTAATGGTTATATATGCCATAATCCCCTTTGCCATGATATTCGAAAACAGAAAACCTCAAGCTAGGGAATTGGTGATTATTGCGGTACTGTCGGCTATTGCCGTTGCCGGGCGGGGGGCGTTTTTTATGTTGCCCCAATTTAAACCCGTTATTGCTATTGTCATTATTGCAGGTGCATGTTTCGGGGCAGAATCAGGCTTTCTTGTAGGTGCGATTGCAGGATTTGTGTCTAATCTTTTCTTCGGCCAAGGACCATGGACCCCATGGCAAATGTTCTGTTTTGGTATTATCGGTTTTTTATCGGGTATCCTTTATAAAAAAGGAATCCTTAAAAATACAAGACTATCCCTGTGCATTTTCGGGGGTCTGTCCACATTTTTTATCTATGGAGGGATTATAAACATCAGCTCGCTGTTGATTTTTATGCCCCGATTTTCATGGAAGGCTCTACTTGCCACCTATGTTTCGGGATTTTGGTTCGATATTGTGCATACTGCTGCCACAGTATTTTTTCTGTACATCATCTCCCAACCCATGATTGAGAAATTAGAACGGGTTAAAACAAAGTATGGTTTGATGTAACAGGAGTTTCTTGAAATTATATGCTACAATATAAATATAATACTGTGTAAAGTGCTATTTTACAGATGGGAAGGGGATTCAATAGCAGTGAATAGAAAAAATCAATCATCAGAAAGAATCAAGAGATTGAAGGACTATGTCGGAGGGCTCAGGTCCAATTTGGATGGGAAAAAACTATATGCCGAATATAAAGAAGACATAGAAAACGTAACTCCTCAGGAAGCATTTGAAATTTTCCATGGTTTAATAGAGGAAGGAGTCAAACCTGACGAGATTTTAATATTTCTTGATAAAGCAATCAATGTTTTTCATAAAAGTCTGTTTAATCATAGATGGGAAAAGCCTAAAAATAACAATTTCCTTATGGATTTAATAAAGGAAAATGAGGGACTGGTAAAGAAAACAGACGAAATCAAAATATTGTTAAAAGAATCCGATCTTCAAACGAAAAAACAAAACCTTTTTCCAAAGATAGCGGAACTGCGGGAATTTGATGCCCACTATCTTAAAAAAGAAAATATCCTGTTTCCTTACATGGAAAACGCAATGCCCAAATTCCATGGTTTATCTATAATGTGGGCCCTTCATGATGTTGTCAGGGCCAGGATTAAAAAAGCCATTGATATTGTAAAGGATGATAACAGCACGGAGGAACAATTAAACAAGGCTATAGCCGACGTATTTTTTGGAATGCTGGGACTGAAGAAAAAGGAAGAACTCATTTTATTTCCTTCGGCAAGTGAAGTCTTAAGTGAAGACGATTGGCATCAAATGTACAAACAAAGCCTGGAATACGACTTTCCGTTTATAGAAAAACCCGATGCTAAAATAGCCGATGATGAAACAAAAATATTTGAAGGAGGCAAGTTTAAAACAGAAACAGGGGAATTGGACTTTGAGGATATATTGATGATATTCAATGCGTTACCTGTGGATCTGACCTTTGTGGACGAGAACAACAAAGTGAAATTTTTTACAAGACCGAAGGACAGAATTTTTCCCCGTTCACCGGCGATTATAGGAAGAGACGTAAACAATTGCCATCCTCCATCAAGCGTCCATATTGTCGAAGAAATAATAGAAAGTTTTCGAAGCGGTAAAGAGGATTCCGCTAAATTTTGGATCAATGTAAAGGATAAAATGATATTAATACAATATTTTGCCCTGAGGGACAATGAGGGAACATACAGAGGAACCCTGGAAGTCAGCCAGGATATAACAGAAATACGACAGTTAGAAGGTGAAAGAAGACTTTTGAAATGGAATGAAGGGGAATTGTAAAATTCACCGTAGGGTATCATTGCTATGAAAGTTGTAGGGGCGGGCGACAGACTGTGTGAAAAGGCACAATTCCTACTTTTCTGTCAGCTGAAATAGTAGGGGCAGACGACCCTGTCTGCCCGGGGTGGACAGGGTCGTCCACCCCGATTTTTATAGCAATGACAATTTTTACACAGTCTGTCATCTGCCCCTGCCCGAAAAGAACGTTTTTGTTTATTGCGGCATGGGCAACATATGCAAATTCTGAGATGGACAGTATTAATGGTGCTCGCGAAGAGTCCCTATCAGGAATTTTTCGCACCGCCCCGTTACATTCAGTACAATACAATTTGTGTATTATCCGGTATAATTAGTTAATGGGAAATGTTGTTATGTGTTGTAATATATTGTATAGATAAGGGAACGGGGGTGATATTATGGATCGTCAAAGGCTTCTGCAAATAGTTAAAAAAGGTGAGGATTCCAAAACTCAATTTAAAGTGAAGATAGATAGTATTAATGCATTGGCTGCTGAGATTGGAGCTTTTACTAACTCCCAGGGGGGCAAGATTATAATTGGAATTTCAGATGATGGGAAAATTGTAGGTATTAATGATTTAAACAGATTAAATCAGATGATATCCAATGCTGCATCAAACAAGTTGGAACCGCCCATCAATGTGACAACGGAAAATCTTATTTGTGATGATAGACTGGTGGTTATATTAAATGTGCCCCAAGGCGAAAACAAACCTTATACGTCTAATAGAACGGATTATTGGATAAAGGTCGGTGCAGATAAAAGGAGAGCTACAAGGAAAGAACTTCGGCGTTTGATGCAGGCTTCGGGAGATGTATATGCTGATGAAATGTCGGTTCCAGCTACCTCAACGGATGATATCGATATGTTCTTTTTCAGGGAATTTTACGAAAATGAGTTTGGCATTCTTTTGGGGGAAATCTCTCTTTCAATCGAAAAACTCCTGGCAAACCTTAAGTTACTTAAAGATGATAATTTAACCCTTTCAGGTCTCTTGCTTTTTGGCAAAAACCCTGAAAGAATAAAACCTCAGTTTATAATCAAGGCGGTAGCCTTTTATGGGACCGACATCAGTTCGAAACAGTATCTTGACAGTGAAAACATTGAAGGCAGAATGCTTAACCAATACGAAAATGCCATGGGGTTTCTCAAAAGGAACCTACGAAAAGTTCAGAGAGGACAGAATGTAAATTTCCCGGGCTTATGGGAAATACCAGAGATTGCGCTACAAGAAGCAGTGGTAAATGCCCTTGTCCACAGAGATTATTTTATAAATAGTAGCATTCGGATATTTATATTCGATGACAGGGTAGAAATCATCAGTCCCGGAAAATTGCTGAATACAGTAACTATTGATAATATTAAACAGGGCATACAGATTGCAAGAAATCCTATTCTTTTGTCCTATATTCCTAAGCTCAGAATTCCCTATAGAGGTATAGGTTCAGGCATAAAACGGATGATTGCCGAATGTAAATCTGCCGGTATCAGGGAGCCGGTTTTCATAGAGGATGTTAGTCTTCAGGAGTTTAAAGTGATTTTTTATAGGACCTGATAAGATATTTCGACATTAATTACCCTTTAAAAATGTTATTTCAAAAAGATAAAGGATTGTCAGATAATTTACTTTCCCGGGACTTGAAGGTTTGGGAAATACAGGTGGCATGGGGACGTTTTGTTTTCCATATTTATTTTGTTTTCTCCAGAATATTTTCTTTAAAACCAATATAAACAGGTATATAAAACCATGTTATGGTATAATAAGCTAAAGTGATGTCAGACTGTGTGAAAAAGCACTTTTCTCGCTTTTTGTCATTCTGAGTGTAGCGAAGAATCTCGTTTTTAGGCCATTTGAGATCCTTCGCTTCGCTCAG
>JGI24712J26585_10003868_pt1 | contig 11671 bp, 13 predicted proteins | sample BioPla3DNA2_FD_26585 | JGI IMG/M metagenome (IMG submission 26585)
TAAGGATGCTCCACACATCCTAAAGTGTTCAAATGTATTTGTTGTTTTAAAGGTGCTCCACACACCTTAAAGTGTTCAAAATGTATTTGTTGTAAAGCGGGGGACAAAATCCTCCGCTTTTTGATATATATAAAGCCCCACTCAAAAAGAGTAGGGCTTTTATTGTTTTATTCAATTTTACCTAAAACCTTTTCAAGGCGATACTTCTGGGTAGTATCAGGATATTTATCCTTATCAACTTCACTAACGAACATATCATAAGGGCGGAACCATACACGACCGTCATTTAAAGACTGATAAGCAACAAGCTGTTCTCCGTTTTCAGTATGCTTTCCAATGCCAAGAATGCGATACATGCAACTGAAAACACAACAGAAACGACATAATGAAAAGCCCCATCAATCGTGATAGGGCTTTTATTATTAAATAAATGTGTATTTTGTCATATATTCTTTCATATCAAAAGAAGAAACACTTTTAGAAAACCACTTATTTCTGCAAGCTTCCTTATCAGTTCCCTGATTAATAACAACGCTGTCTCTATATGCAATAATTCCTTTTAGAACAGAATCAGGATAGTCAAAATCGACATTTACATTACGTTCATCAAGAAGTAACTTAACCATATCATCAACGGTTTTGTTGTTTATTTGCTTCTGTGTATAGTAACATCTTGTAATCATCTGGACAGCATTTTTATAACAGTCCTGAATACGCCATACAATAACCTTATGAGCTTCTTCAACAGGAACTGCGAACACTCTACAGTCGAATTCTGCAATGTATTTATGAGCTTCATAAACATCATCACCAGGAGCGTGCTTATCAACCTGTGCGGCGAAATGCTTATTGAAAGAAAGAGTAGCCTTAGAAGCAACAGTGCTTGCGATTTTCTGAATACCACCCTTGAAATAAATATCTGAATCAGGGTTCATCTTTTTAAAAATAACAGTAATTTCGTCGCTCTGAGTATAGCCAATATAAGCCCCCTGCACCTCTTTACAAAGGTCAAGCATAGTAAGTTCCATTGCTGTTCTGAAAATATTATCAAAAGGCTTTTCAAGACCCTTGCAGAATGAACTAAAACCACGTCCATCGCATCTTAATACATAATGCATGTTGTCTTCAAGTGGAAGATAATTACGAGTTTTCGCCTCATAAAATTTAATCTTATCGCCAAGAGTTACCATTGTGTCCATTTCACATAAATCTCCTTTACAAAAATTAAGAATAAATAATAATTAAAATACGATTTGCATTAGTTGGGACAACCTCAGTCACCTCACAATTAGCAATAACAGGATTAACCATACCATTACCCATTCCCTTATAAACTTCAACACGACGTTCATCAACTACAGTTACATAAACAGTTGTTGGAATAGTTTTCATGACATTATGTAATTTAATTGAATCCATATTAAAACCTCCATAGAGCTGATATAATATTCGTGTTATTCGATTACACAAATATTATATCATATAATAACGATTTTGTCAAATACATTTTTGATATTCTATCCATATGAAATTCGTATATAATTATACAAATAAATAAAGGCAATGTACTCAAATACACTGCCTTTATTTTTTGATAATTACAGTTCAACGGAGCCCGTAAGGGCGTCATCGTTGATAACATAGTAAGCCTTCATATCTTCAGGCTTAAGATAAATCTTGATAGACTTGATATCCTTTATAAGACTACCAGCAGCAGCCCATTCAGACTTCACCTTTGTAATAATATCCTTTTCATTGTACTGTGCGCCATTGCACTCAAGAATAATTTCACTCTTAATACTTGCCATTCTGTACATATCTCCTTTCTTGTTTGTGATTACATATATATTATAACACATGTTTCAATTTTTGTCAACCCTTTTTAGCGACTTGTTAAAAAATTATTTTAAACAAGTCAGTGCATCACAATTTAAATACTTTAAAACTGCTGAAATCTGTCCAAAAATACTTACAGGAATTTTGTTTCTATTTACAGCAAGTCCATTTTCACAAATAATGACCAACTCTCTTAAAAAGCCTAAAAACTCAATATCTTCAGCATTTTCTGCAGGGAAGTAAGTGAAATTACTTTTTAAAATAATTTCAATTGCAATAATCGAAACAAGGTCATATAAATCATGATGTTTCTTGAAATTTTTTATAGAGCGTGACAATGTATGTGATGGATGTTCGCAATTCTTATTTGCATTATATGCAAAATAACAATTGTAAGCGAAAAAATCAGCAACAAACTCTCTCCAAAACATATATCCAGAAAGCAAAGAATTGCTTTTGAATACAATATCTGAACAGTTACAAGTGTAAACATGGGTTAATTCGTGGAACAAATCAATTATATAACTATCATCATCTTCTTCATTATCTAAGATGTATATAAACCACTGTTCAATATCATCGATTACATTTCCTTTTATGCTGAACCCGCGAACATCATTAAAATCAAAAAAAGAAGCATCTTCAAATAATTCATTCATTTTCGACTTTATAGCTGGCCCCATTTTATCTTTGGTTAAAAATGAAATATGAAGATTTTTTCCTTCAGGAGAAAATGCGACAGAATTATAAAAAAACAGAACCAGCTCTTGAATATGCTTATTTATATCTGCCACCTTTATCTTCCCATAAAGCTCTTCTTGAAACGTGAAATAGTATCAACAGAAGAATCATAGATTGCAAAAACAATATGCTTGAAGTAACGAGCATATCCTTCTTTGCGAAGAACAAGACCGAATAACTCGCCGACCTGAGAAACACTATTCTTAAATACCCCGCAACCGAAAGCACCCAAGACAAGAGTATCATTACCATTCAATGCAGCAACCGCAATGATTTCTCTTATTCTGCTGTACATGACAGAGCGAATACTATCAGCGACATCAGGAGTATAAGGAATTAAACTGCAATTTACAGCGGCAGATGTAATAATATCTACCAGATAAGGGTCATCCAAAAGTTCTCCATTTTCATTCTTAAAGACAGGAACTGCAGGAGAATAAATGATTTTATTCGAAGCATAAGGAGTGTTACACTTTCTATGATAACGATAAAACTCTTCAGAAAACTTCTCAAGAGAAGGTGCAAGCGCTGACACTCTTGCAATAGATTCTTCCTGGGCATTACAACCGCTCAAATAACCACCGCCAGGTCTTACTGCTGAAGCAAAGTTAAGAATAGCAACCTTACTATTTTCATCAAAAGAAAGTCTGTCCGCAGCATGCATTGTTGTTTCAAAAGTAAAATCGAAAACACAATCCTTATATACAGGCAAAGACATATTCTTTACAGAAGATGAAATTGCATTATTTGTTCCGTCATATAAAGTAGCATACTTAATGCAATTATCAACATGTTCGGAGATGTCAATCTCTTTATCCCCAACATTATAAATACCTGTAGAAAGTATATCAACAGTATTAATTGCTATATTAGCTAATGATACATTTCTTTTCATACAATATTCCTCCTTTTTAAATTCTTAATAAAATTTGTTTTGCAGCCCACAAACCCATTGCAGAACTCATAGACAATCCACGAGTCCACGAAGAAGAATCACCAACTGCATACAATTTATTTAAACTGGTTTCGCAACTGGAATCAACAGACACCCTGTTAGAATAGAACTTAACCTCAACACCATATAACAAGGTTTCATCACTTGCGATACCAGGAGCAACATTATCCAGAGCTTCAATCATCTCGATAATATCAGTCATTATTCTACCAGGCAAACAACACATTAAATCGCCAGGTGTTGCATCCTTTAATGTAGGAACTACATTGCCATGTCTGATACGCTCAGGAGTGCTTCTGCGTCCACGCTTAATATCGCCATATGTCTGAACAAGAACGGTGCCACCTGCAAGCATATTTGCAATAGATGCGTATGCAGCTCCATACTGGAGTGGTTCATTAAATGGCTCTCTAAAATCCTTAGAAACAAGCAATGCGAAGTTTGTATTATCAGTTTTCATTTCTGGATTATTGTAAGCATGACCATTAACAGTGGTAATGTGATTACCATTTGGCAACACATAATTTTCAAGAGCAACTTCACCAGACGGGTTTTGACAAAATGTTCTTACCTTGTCAGCATATGTCTTAGTGTAATAAACCAATTTAGCCTCATATAAAGCATCATTAAGTTCCTTCATTACTTCATCGCGACATTCCACGCGAACACCAATGTCAACAGTTCCAGGGCAAGTCTCAATATTATGCTTTTTGCAAATATCACTAAACCAAGTTGACCCTTCTCTCCCAGCGCCAACAACGACATAATCAGAGAAAATGCGCTCATCTCCAACAACAACACCCGCAACAGCACCATCAACTTCAATTAAATCAGAAACCATAGCATTAAAACGAATTTCAACACCGTGCTTAAGTAAATGGAACTGCATTTTAGTATAAATATCATAGCTATAATCAGTGCCCAAATGTTTTACAGGGTTTCTCACAAGCTTCATTTTAGCAATAACTGCTTTTCTGCGGATGTCTCTAATTGCAGGAGTTTCTTCTGAACCCCAAACATTAAAATCACCGCCAAAAGAAGTATAAATTTCATCAATTTCATTAATCAACTTCTGAGCAGTTTCAACGCCAACGATTTTATCTAAATCCCCACCAGTTTCAGATGCGGCCAAAGTCAATTTGCCATCAGAAAATGCACCTGCGCCACTAAACCCAGAAGTAATATTACAAGGATTACAATGCAGACATTTTCCATCTGGAGAGCACCGCTTAGGACAAACCCTCTTTTCAATAGAATGTCCCTTTTCAAGGAGAAGAACCTTTAAATCCTTGTTCTTATTAATTAATTCATATGCACAGAAGATTCCAGACGGGCCAGCACCAACAATAATAACATCATATTTATTTTTAGTCATAATTTATGTTTCCCCCTATTTTGTACTATATTCATATTATACCACACTATTTGTGTTTTGTCAAGCATGTTTTTAACAATCGAACGATGAAACCCAACTGTACAATCATCAAAAGGTGAAACAACTATTGATATTGATTCATATAAAAGCTACAAAAATCAAGACCCTTATAAAAAGGTGTCAATAAAATATTATTTTACTTTAACAATGGACGGAAGAGACAATAATTATTTTTTCTACAAGTTTATGGATAGCAATTGGCAAGGAACAGGAATCTCAATAATATTAAAATAAGAAGCACATGCTTCTTTTTTATTGACAAATACTAAAAAGCATGATATAATAAAAGCATAATAAATAAAATCTTTGTAAAAGAAGATTCATAGGAGGGCCATTTGTGTTAACAAAAAAAGGTAAAAAAAACAAAGAAGCAATAAAAAATAGATTAAGAAAAAATATTCTTTGTAAAAGCTTAGCAATATTTTTTATTATCGAATATATTGCAGGCATATTACTTGATTCATTAACTCAAACAGAAAAAGCAAACATCGGCCTTGACAATCTTACTTCTTCAGCAATGTTTATTACTGGAACCATAGGCTTTATATTGTGGCTTATTATCACTTCTATTGTAAAATGGAGAGAAGAAATGGGGATAGAAGTAACTGATGAAGAAGATTTTATAGATGATGAAATATAAAAAGGAGGATAAATTTTGAATTTTATAAGTTTTCTGTAATGGAAGGTGAAATCATCGAAACTACGACTTCAGAAACCGAAGAAAACAATACATTGGAGGTATTACAATGAAAAGAAAGACAATTTTAGCAGCTATTATGGCAGCAACTATGGCTGTAACATTAACAGCATGCGGCGGAAATTCAGAAACAGCAGATAGTAGTGTTACACTTCAGACGGCAGCACCAGAAGATGTAGTAACGGAACCAACAACATCATCAACTACTACAGAAGTGGTAGAAAAAGTTGAAGAGGACGTACTCCACAATTCTTCTGCAGATGAAGAATTTATTGCAATTATCGAAAAAGTTATCAGCGGCGACCACTCAGAATCAAACATAAAGGCTATTCAGGATGACGCTAAAAAGTATATCGAATGCAGATGGCAGAACACAAAAATGGATAACAGCATTGAAGATGTGCTTTCTGACAAGGTGTACTATGTTGATATTACAAAAGAATCAGATGCAAAGCAAACAATTATTTCCTTATATTCACAGCTAAATCTCGGCATGGAAGACAATTGCACATGGGGCATTACATTTGGCCCAAAGCAGAACAGAACGCCAGTTGTCAACAAAGTTACAGATGATGTTTATACATTTAAAATTGTTATAAGCCCTGCGGAAGAAGTTGCAGAAACTACGGAAATCACAACTTCAGGAGAATATACTACAGCTCAGGAAGAAGTAACATCTACTGAAGAAACAACAACCGAAGCAACTGAAAGCGAAACAACAATTGCAGAATAAAAGCGAAAAAATAAGGCCATTTATGTGGCCTTATTTTTTTGTATATTAAGATTGACAAAAATCGAAAAACATGCTATAATATATATAGTAACATGAGGCATAAAAAGGAGGATATAAAATGAAAATTATCGAATCTTATGGCGATATATGTGAAGATGTTTTTACAGAAATTGCAATAGGTGTTTCAGGAGATTTAACACTTGGAGCAGGAGTTGCAAAAGCTATTGATGAGAAATATAACATAAAAAAGAAGCTGATGCAAAGCCAAATTCACGGTAATAATTGGCTTGTGCATGTTCAAGAAGTAAAATCAAAAGGAAAAACAATACATGTTCTTGTTGATAAGCCAACAAGATATGATAAGTTGACATATAAAGACCTCGAGACATGCTTAACAATACTCAAAAACAACCTTGTAACAGAAAAGAAAAAAAGCATTGCAATGCCTCGTATTGGATGCGGCAGGGACCATTTAGAGTGGGACAAAGTAAAAGAAATCATCGAACGTGTATTCAAGGATACAGACATAGAAATTCTTGTTCTTGATTACAGCGAATAACATCAAAGCAAAAACATAGTAAGCGATATATGGTAAATATATCGCTTTTTTATTATGCAAACTACACAAAAAGAACCAACTTCTGAACATAAAAAATCAAATAGGTAACAAAATGGTAACAATATAGTAACTAAAAGGATTGCTTTTTTGAAAAAATATGTTATAATATAATTGCTGTTTTAAGACTGTAAAGATATATCCAATAAATATACCATATATTAATGGTAAAAATAAAAGGAGAATATCACATGAGTATTAAAAAAGAAAATTCAACTAATGAGCCATCACACATATCACGCCTACTGAGAAGCCCAGCAGCGATAAAAGTAATTGCTGGAGTTATTGCAATAACAACAGTAGGCGCAGTATCAACAAATTATCAAAAAAATGAAGGCTCGGTAGTTGATGTAAAAGCGCCTCCCTTAAAAACGATTACTTACTCAGAGGGAGAAACAATAATACCGCCTGCAACAACAACTTCTTCTATGAGAAAAACTCTTGAAACAGGAGTCGTAGTTACAATCAATATGCAATTCGAAAAGACTGATAAAATATTATATGCAAAAGAAGATATTTCACTTCTTGAGTATCCCACCGAAACCTCGGAATCATTGAAAACGGTTGACAAAGGAACTGCACTTCATGTTGTTGGACAAAATGATGAATATCTAAAAGTTGAATATGAAGGTGAAATCTTGTATACAACAGAAGATGTAACAGTTCCCAGCACAGATTATATTTTTACAGAAGTGTCGAAAACAGCAATAACGACAACAACTGCAGCCGTATATAATGATATAGAATCTGCAATAAAAAAAACAACTGCAGCCAATTTTATAAATAATGGGCTTGAAGTAAATATTATTGCAGAAAATGAAAATTACGCAAAAACAGAAGACAATCAATACATTTCGACAGACTGCATAACAGAAGATGAAAACTACATATTTGAGGATGTAAGCTTTAAAGTCTTTAGTAAAGGCGATGCTCCAATAATGTCAAACCTATCAAAAGATGCTGTTATACTCAGAACAATGAGCGCAGGTGAAGAGATTGAAGTCATTGGACAAAATGACACAGAATACTTCAAGATATTGACAAACGGAGCCATAGGATATGTCAACATTGGTTCAGTATCCGAAGAACATTTCGACTTATACCCATTTAAGACATTATCCAAAAATAGCTGTATTGAATATGGAACCACTCCTGATGGAATAGTTTCAACATTGCCAGAATCCGAAAAGACAGAAGAAAATGTAATGTTCTTAGCGCAACTTATTCAATGTGAAGCTGGCGGAGAAGGTTACGATGGAAAAAGAGCTGTAGGCACAGTTGTAGTAAACAGAGTGTTTGCAGGTTGTTGGGGAGGAAATACGATTAGAACAGTAATCGAAGCTCCAAAACAGTTTACACCTGTTTCAACAGGAGCAATTTACTCAACAGTTCCATCTCAAGAATGTATCGATGCAGCAAGAGATGTTATTATGAATGGCTTTAGAAGCTTCCCAGCATTTGTATTATCGTTCCAAAGCATTCGCGATGGATATTGGAGTGGACAAACTACATATGTAACGACATATACAGATAATGGTACTTGGCCTCAATATTTTTCATACAGACAACAAGACCTTGCAAAATATGGTTTATAATGAACTTCGAACAGCATAATTTATTGTGCTGTTCTTTTTTATGCTTGACTTTTTTGAAAAATCGTGATATAATAAAATTATACTAAAAAGAAAGGGTGATTCCGTTGGTGCAAAAAAGTTATACAATGAAAAACGCAAGAAACATTAATCTTACAATCGATGAGATTATTAGTAAAATTAATGATTTTATCGCGGCCGACCCAAATGGGCAATTTGATATTGCAATAGGAACCGATAGCCAGAATTTTTCATATACAAAAATAGTAACCGTTATAGCTGTTCATAACCACGGCAAAGGCGGAATCTACTTTTATAATACGGAAAAAATACCGCTTATTCGCAGTATCCAACAAAAACTATACAAAGAAACAGAGCTAAGCTTATCATTAGTTGAGTCTATTTTTTCTGCAATTCCAGAAAAAGACAACATAAAAATACAAGTGCATGTTGACGCTGGATATTACGGAAAAACCAAAAAGCTAATTCCCGAGCTTACTGCTTGGGTTAAAGGCTGCGGATATGATGTAAAGGTAAAACCATACAGCTTTGCGGCGTCTTCTATTGCAAACAAATACAGTAAGTGATATATCGATTTTTTATAATAAATATGTTATAATAATAATAGATTACTTATGACTGGAGGATTTATTTTGAAGAAACTTTTAACTACATTCACAGCTATTGTAATGGCAGTTGCTATTTTTACAGGCTGTTCAAGTGAAGAAAATTGGAACAACGCAAGTGAATTTGGAGAAATTGTTGAAGTAAAAGAAGAAGAAACTAACGATTATGACCAGCCGTATCCAATTGATGAACTTATAACATTTGAAGATGGATATAAGGAATCTATTAGATATGCAAGCTTGGAGCTTTTCACCGACAATTTTAATAAGAATATTCCTGCTCATATAAATCAGTTGACTATAAAAAACTACAATTCTGATGATGAAACTGGCAAGGAAAACATTACATATTCTTTCAATCATCTTGGCAGGTTGGACATTATTTCTGAAAAAGAAAACATAAAGTCAGTAACATGCAAGGTTACAAGCAGCATTGAAATTGAAGCGCAAAATGTATATGTATTAAATACATTATATAATACAGTTCCTCAGATATCGAAAAAAAATCTTAATTTCGTTAAAAGTAACCTTGATGCATGGAGAACAGGCTCTATAAAAAAAGCCCCTTCATACGTTTTTGGAAATTACACAGTAACATTTACAAATCCGACGAGAGGGTCTAATGGAGATATTGCAAGCTTTAAGATGCAGATTACATCAATTACCTAATAATAAAGGGAAACAATAAATTACTGTTTCCCTTTTAATTTTATCTATTGCAAAATAGAGAAAAGTATGCTATAATATATGTATGGTTCTGAGTTAAAAAAAGTAAAGATGTTTAAAATCTTATCTAAATCTCTGAATCGAATATTTTTTGGAGGAAAAATCCTATGTTTACACACTTACACACACACAGCTACTATTCGCTTCTTGATGGAGCAATGTCTCCCGAAAGAATGGCAAAACGAGCAAAAAGCCTTGGTCAAAATGCTATCGCGCTTACTGACCACGGCAACATGTATGGCCTTGTATCTTTTTATAAGGCATGCAAAAAGGAAGGCGTAAAGCCTATTATTGGATGCGAGTTCTACTCTGCACCTAACGGCAGAACCGAAAAGAATATCAATGACAAGTATGACCACATTGTTATCCTCGCCAAGAATGAGCAGGGTTATAAGAACATGTGTCAGCTTTCAACTCAGAGCTTTATCGATGGTTTTTATGTAAAGCCTCGTATCGATGATGAGCTGCTTGAGAGATATTCCGAAGGCCTTATCTGTCTCTCTGGTTGCATTTCGGGCAGAATTCCTAAGCTGCTTCTCGCTGGACAGTATGACGCAGCAAAGGAAAAGGCTATGAAGTATAAGGCAATCTTTGGTGAAGACTTCTATATTGAAGTTCAGAACCATGGTATTGCTGATGAGCTTCGCTGCCTGCCACTGCTCTACAAGTTAGCAGCAGAATGCGGCATCAAAACGGTTTGCACAAATGATGCTCACTATGCTGAAGAAAGCGATGCAGAAGCACAGGATGTACTTCTCTGCATTCAGACAGCATCAAAGGTTGCAGATGCACAGAGGATGAAGTTCGAAGGCACATCATTCTATCTTAAGAGTGAAGATGAAATGAGAAGCCTGTTCTCTGAACATCCTGAAAGCATCGAAAACACAAACGAAATCGTTAGCAAGTGCAATTTCGAATATGATTTCGGAAAAGTAAAGCTTCCTCGCTTCGAAATCCCTGCAGGTTATGCTGACAATACAGCATACTTCACATATCTTTGTGAAAAGGGATTAAAAGAAAGATACGGCGAAAATCCTCCTCAGGAGTATATTGACCGTATGAAGTATGAAATTGGCGTCATCAGCAAGATGGGCTATGTCGATTACTTCCTTATTGTCCTTGATTTTATCAACTGGGCAAAAGACAGAGACATTCCTGTAGGTCCTGGCCGTGGTTCAGGTGCTGGTAGTATCTGCGCATATTGCACTAAGATTACCAACATTGACCCTATGCGCTACAACCTTTTCTTTGAAAGATTTCTTAATCCTGAGCGTGTTTCGATGCCAGATTTTGACATCGATTTCTGCTATAACAGAAGAGAAGAGGTTATCAAGTATGTAACTGAGAAGTACGGAGCAACTCGTGTATCTCAGATTATTACGTACATGACGATGGCTGCAAAGGCTGCCATCAAGGATGTTGCAAGAGTGCTCGATGTTCCGTATGCTAAGGCAAACGAAATTGCAAAGCTCGTTCCCAATGAAGTGCACATGACAATTGCAAAAGCACTGGATGCATCTACAGAACTCAAAGCAATGTACGACAATGACGCTACTGTTAAGAAGGTTATTGACATTGCAATGAAGATTGAGGGAACTCCTAAATCTACTTCTAAGCATGCAGCTGGTGTTCTTATCTCCGACGCTGACATCGTAAACTATGTACCTCTCTGTATTGACGGAGATGGCAACGTAGTGGTTCAGTCCACAATGCT
>JGI24712J26585_10003871_pt1 | contig 11668 bp, 15 predicted proteins | sample BioPla3DNA2_FD_26585 | JGI IMG/M metagenome (IMG submission 26585)
TAAAGTTTGTGAAATTCATTTGGATAAGATACGATAGGAACATCCTTAAGCAAGTTTTCTATCTCTAAATCATCAAGTTGAGTAAATTTTTTTAAATTAAAAATGAGCACTTTTTTACCTTCGTTCCTTTGGTCCGTAGAGTTTCTCCTCCTATTTTTTGGAAGTAAAATTTATTTTACGATCGGCAATGGTCTTTTTTTTTAAATTTCACTACAATTCAAAATTTGGTAATGCAAAACGCCTGTTGGATTCTTTAAATTTTCTTGCTTTTCTACTTTAAGGGTGTAGGAAAATTTAGGATCTATAGTTTATGGTATTTGTTATTCTGCTAAATCAAAGTGAAAGGTCATTTCTGAATCATCATAGTTTTCATTTACAACTAGATCCAAAGTCTTGTCTGACAGGTTATATACAGCAGAATACAAGGTATAAACATAATCACTAACTCCCTCTCTATTAGCTGCTACCTTGGACAAAATATTCATGGCCTGGTTTTCATCTTTTAAAAGCCCATCTCTCTTAGATAGGTTTTCTTCCAGAATATTAAACCTATCCTTTCCAGCCATGATTTCTGTGTCATTATAACCATCAAGCGTGATAAAGTTAGTGAGTATCCTATAGTTTTTAGAGCTAATATAGGCATTTTCATCATCCTGATAGATTACTTCTAACTGTCTTTTACTTCCGTCTGTGTCTTGAGAGTCTTTCCCTTTGACCCATTGAAGTACAGCTGTCTGGCCACTGACATCAGCTACTATATAATGAAAAGAATTCCCAATATCATCATGAAGGTCAATATTTTTTGCAATATCTACTGCCTCTTCAACACTGGATGCATTATCTAGAATCAACCTAACCATAGAAGTAGATGTCACATCGAATTTTCCAGTATCCATATCGGTAGCTATTGTCTCTTCTCCAGGACCTTGATATGACATGTGAATAGAAATTGCAAGACCCTTTTCATTCATCCCGTCCATAGGAAGATAAACACCTGCTAAGCTCACAAGCTTGTCATTAAAAGAAGAGATACCTTTTTCATTAAAGCCTAGGTATTCTAGATTAACTACTGATATAGACCTATACCTTCCATCATCAGGACTAGTAAAAACTACTGCCAAAGGGCTTTCAACATCCATATCATAATTCCTAGCAAAAATCCTATCTCCTTGATTAGTTTGGCAGGTAAAGGATGAACAGCCGGTTCCTTCTAATGATATGCCTCCTTCATGGTAATAACCTCTAGACAACTGGTCTGTCAAGAAGGCAGCAAGGTCATAGCTGGATACAGCACCTCCCCTTTCATAGAAGGCATCCATATAATAGTTTCCGGCTATATCAATCCTATATAAAGGATAGGACCTAGAATCATCTGGTTTAACCAAGTTTTGGACAGATTATATGCCTGCTAATTCATCTTTAAATTCCATACCCATAAAAAACACCAAGGCTAGTAAAAGTAATAGAATTATCAATCCTATTCTAAGAGATATTTTTTTTAGACTTAGATCACTCTTTTTATCTCTTTTCATCTTTTCCTCCGATTATAACTTTATACCTTTTATCACTTATGTTACTAAAGCAAATAACTGTCTCTCCAATACCTTAAGTCTAAGCTATCTATCCCCTTTTTCTCTATGCTTCTCTGCATAGATTGGCACATTTTAAATATCAACTTAACCTTTGGGGACATACTTGCAGGTTTTAGATTTTTAAAGCTTGCTGCAAAGTTTATAAGTTTATTCTTAATTTTTTCTCTCCGGTTCTTAGACAAGTCTTCCCAAACAACACCATCCATCAAGCCTATTCCTAGGCATTTAACACTAGATACACCCAACCAGTTTAGGGAGGTTTTTACATCTTTTTGGGCAGCTGAGTTTGGTGCTCCTATGCTTTGTGTAATAATGGCCCCTCTTTTGGAAAACATACGGGGGTCGGGTCGGTGTGCAAACCAGTGGCAGCCTAGGTGGTCAAGGAGACTTTTAACCTGACCTGGTGCCCTTAATACATAAACAGGATAGGCAAAAACTATTAAGTCAGACACAAGCATTGCTTCCCAAATAGGTGTAACTTTATTTACATGGGGGCAAAAACTTTCCCCTTTTGTAAAACAATTTTTACAGCCAGTACAATAATCTGGACCCTGGGAAGGCAGGTAGAACTCCTTTATATCTGCTTTTGAAAATTCTTTGAGAAAAAATTCTTTAATTTGATAGGTACATCCTTTGATATCTGTGCCAGTAATACATGTTATTTTCATAGTCATTCCTTTCTTTAATATTATCATCTTTAATAATCAGTATAATTATCCAATGTTTAAGAAAGATAAAATTAGGGTTAAAACTATGTGAGAACATATTTTGCTTTTATTCTTTTTTCAACTCCTATTTTTCCCTTTTTTGTGAGTAAGTAAAGCCCTAAAACTAAGTTTATAAGAAGGTTTAAATTCAAAAGGATGTAGAGAATTTTAATTGGAAGACCTAGGTAATAAGTAGCCATCATTATTATAGCTAGGACCATCATTAATATTGGTGTAAAGAGTAATAGGCATCCTAGGTAATTTGCCCTGTCATGAGGATGGCTTGACTTCATATCTTGCCTCCTTGATTTCTTCTTTAAATTAGAAAATAAATTGAAAGTTCCTCCCAAAACTAGGGTGGATAAGGAATAGATTCCTGTAATTCCTAAAAATGCATAGACCAGCAATATTATTATTGACTCAAAGATATTTTTATGGACATAATTATAAAACTCTATACCAGAAATCCTTTCAACTATTAAACCGGCCAGGGCAGTAGAAAAATTGGAATAGGCTGTAATAGTCCCTGGTTCATAAACCTGTTCAACCAGTAAATCTTTAAGGGATGATTCCAAGCTGTAGTCATCGGAAACTTCATAGACGAATAAGTTGCTAATATTATCTCCAAACCCAGCCTGGTGGTTGAATAAGTTGATGATTGTTATAGGCTTATAGTCTATTTTTTCAAAAAAACCTTCTGGAAGGTAGGTTTGTATATCTGTATTGAGGTCTAATTTTCCAACTTCATAAAGCTGCATTACGGAAATTCATACAAGAAGCTTTGTCACAGAGCCCCACTCAATCACAGTCTCATTATCCATTGGAATCCCATCTTCAATATTTGAATGACCATAATAGCCCCTGTGCAGGGACTTTTCTTTAGTAAATATAGCTGTTTGCATACCAGCTAAAGATTCCCTGTTCTCATTCACATATGAATCAATTTTTTCCTTTAATTTAACCTCATCATGTTCATAAACATTTTTTGCAGAAACTGGTATGGCAGAATAAAATACCATTAGAAAACTTAGGATCACCAAATATAATCTTTTTTTCATATTATCCTCCATTTTTTATCAATAAAGAAAGTATATCAATATATTGTAAAACTCATGTTAAGAGATATTTAGCATATTATTATAATCAGCCTATTGTAAATAACTATCCCACATAAGATTTTCACAAGCAAAATTAATTAACATATGGGACATATAAACTTTACAGGAATTTACCTTGACAGGCAAAATTCACCTATTATAAAATATATAGGAAGAGCTATTATTATATTTTAAGGGGGCAATATGAAAAAATCGATAGTTTTATATAAGTCAAAATATGGGTCTGCAAAGAAGTATGCTGAATGGATAAGTGAGGAATTGAATTGTAAGGTCCTCGATATGGACAAGGTGGATATCAGTTCTCTTCATGTTTTTGATAATATTATCTGCGGCCAGGGTATTTATGCTGGGAACTTTTCTGTTGGTAAGGATTTGGCTAATATAATAGAGACCTACCCACAAAAAAACTATATTTTTTATAGCGTGAGTTTATCGGACCCGAATTCAGAGGTTGATAGGGATAGTATATTAAAATCTGTAGAATCGGCTATAGGAAGTGCCAACCTTGATAAGGTAAAGGTCTTTTTCTTTAGGGGGGACTATTATTTTAGTAAGATGACACTAGTCCATAAGGCTATGATGTGGATGATGAAAAATATGCTAAAAAGGAAGCCTGAAGAAGAAAAGACAGATGACGATAGGGCCTTAATAGAAAACTACAACGGGTCCTTTGAGTTTGCTGACAAGTCTTATATTGTAGATTTGATAAACTATGTGAAGGGAATAGGGTTAGTATGATAAGATTGAACAAAGGCAGAAAAGACCAGCCTCCTCTAAGTTTTAATATTCTTAATTGCCTCTTTTTAGTTCCTGGAAGAGTAGAAAATTCCTTTAATGATTCAAAAAGACCAGGTGTATTCTCACAAATTTTGGTCCTAGTTTTCGTTAATCTTTTAATAAATGGCTTATATAGGGGGATAAGAACTTGTATAACTGCAAATAAAAAGAAGGATATAAGTTGGCTCAAATTTAATAAATAGATAGCAATAAAGGAGGCAATATGAAGGTATTTAAAAGATTTTTAATTATTTTTATTGTTTTAATACTTATATGTGGGCTAGCTTTTATTTTAGCATCAAATAAGATTGTAAAAGATGCAAGGGGTCTAAAAGTAAAAAAATTAGATGAACTAAATTTGGAAGATGGGACCCATTACGGCAGCTATAAATTAGATCCAGTTTCTGTAAGTTTAGAAACTAGGGTGGAAGACAGGAAAATAAAGGAAATAAAGATTATTGAACATATAAATGGTATGGGCACTAAAGGAGAGGATGTAATCAAGGCAATAATTGACCAGCAATCCTTAGATGTGGTTGCAGTATCTGGTGCAACTGTTAGTAGCATAGCAATAATAAAGGCAGGGGAGGATTCTTTAGATAATTAAGGAGATTGAAGGAAGGCAGGTTTGCTTTAGACAATCATATTGCTGTATAATAAATAATGCCAATAGCTGCATTTAATTAGCTATTGGCATTAATTTTCTATTAGAAATTTTAAATAAGGCTATATAAAATAGGGCAATAGATAATAGAAACTTGTCTTTTACCCCCTAGTCTCTAAGAGTTTGTTCTTCAAATCGTTCTCTATAACAATAAGTTCTTTTTCAGCATTTAACCTTTTTGTCCTACCGTCTTTTTGAATCTTCAGTGTCTCATCAATGGTTTGCATCAGGTCCCTATTGACCTTTTTCAGGGTCTCTATATCAATAATTCCTCTTTCAGATTCTTTGGCCACTTTAATTGTACTTTGCTTTAGCATNTCTGAATTTTTGGTAAGGAGTTCATTTGTTGCATCAGAGACCTCTTTTTGTAGCTTGAGGGNGTTTTGCTGCTTATAAAGTCCAATGGCAATTACAATCTGGCTCTTCCATAGTGGTATTGTGTTTAAGATGGTTGTCTGAATTTTTTCCACCAGGAGCTTGTCATTGTTTTGAATCAGCCTTATTTGGGGTGCAGTCTGTATAGCCATAGTCTTAGATAATTTTAAGTCGTGAATCTTCTTTTCAAACCTATTTATGGTCTGCTCGAAGTCTGCCACAACCTGGGCCTGCATCTGGTCTCCTGACTCTTTTGCTTCTGCCTTTAGCTTGGGAAGGACTTCCTCCCTCATTTCCGCCAGTTTTTCCTCACCTGCTTGAATATAAACCTTGAGGTCGGAAAAGTATTCCAGGTTCTTTGCATATAGGCTATCAAACATAGAAATATCCTTAAGCATTTCCATCCTAGATGAATCAAGCTTGGCTTCAATGGAGTCTATCTGACCTTCTAGGGTCTGATATTTTAAAATAAACTTCTCAAAGGACTTAATCAGTCCTACCACCAGGGGAAGTTTCGATAGGAAGCCTTCACTTTTCCCTATTTCTTCAATGTCTAAATCCTTGACCTTTATCATTAAATCAGACATAAGTTCTCCCACTTCTCCTGAATCCTTTGCCTTAATGTTAGACAGGATATTCCCGGAAAATTCAGAAATATTCCTTTGGGCTCCAACCCCATATTGGACCAGTTCATTGGAGTTTAAAAAGTTGATGGAGTTTTTTACTTCTTCCACCTTTGCCCTCTCTTCCGGTGTAAGTTCTGCACTAGGGCTTTCCATAAGTTCAGTTTTGGTCTCTACCACTATTGGATTTCTCTCATCCATGGACTTCTTATTTAGTAGGGCATCCATTGTTATTTCATTATTCATTATATTCTCCTCCTATTGCAAGGTATTTATTATTTTTTCCATGGTTTTGTAGTCAGGCATTGGGATTATCCTTGTTACCGATTTTTCCACTCCCGAAACTCCAAAGATTGAGGTATCTTGTTCTCCTCCTGCGACCCCAGTCCTATAACCATGTTCTTCCCAGGCGAGTCTTTGAATATCCTCACCCATCAGGACTTCCGTCGCCCTTTTACCTTCATCGGTAAGGGCGATATATATGTGGCTGGACCAGACAGTAGGTGTAGGGTAGATTATTTTTATCTTATCCTTGACCTTTTCAAAGCTCTCTGGTCTTTCCTTGGAAAATTCCAGTAATTGACTCTCATAGCCGACAATTATCGGTTTTGCTCCCACACCTGTCTTTAAAAATTGGCTAAATAGGTCAGCTGATGAACTCTCCATATACCCAATCTTTTCAAAGACCCTTTTAAGCCTAGGAAGGATGGACCCAACTGTAGATTCATTGACTACTTCTCCACCAATTAACGAATTGGCCAGAAGGCCTGCAAACATATTGCCCGAGTTAGACTTGGCCGGATGAGTGGTTTGTATGGAAAGGTTACCATATAATTCCGGGAGGCCCAGATCCTTCCAAGATGTATCTTGTTCAATATACTTGACCATTTCCAACATATCGACGGTGAGGATACCGTTATTGTCTTTAACCAGCCCATCCTTTATTAGGGCATCTGACACCATTGACCAAGTGTAAAGGACAATCGGAGTATTAAATATTATTTCTGACTGAAGTGGCTTTCCATGTTGGCTTATATAGTAGTCAAGGGCTGTCTGGCTGGATGGAAAAAGGTAGTNCCTTCCTTCATGGCTAGACCTCACCATATCNAAGGACCCAGCCTTGGAATAGGTAACCTCTAGGCCGTTTTTTTTCATTATCTTTGCGAATTTCTCATCTTCAAACAGACCAATCTTCTCTCCTCCCAGGTAGCCATCTATGGAGGTAAGCTTGGTTTTTGGAACAATTAACAGGGAGTAGACCGCAATCCCTCCTATTGTTAAAAGTAATAATATAAGTCCAATATGCTTTGATTTCATCCTATCCCTCCAATTTCAGTGTATCTTCTAAGACTTTGATATCAGCCTCAATGTCAAACATTTCATTTTGAATTAGCTTTTTGAATTGCTTGTCAAAGGCCTCATTCAATATATCCATGGCTTTTTCGGTACTTAGCTTTAAAGACTCCATCTCTTCTATCTTATAGTTGGTAGCTGCAAGTTTTTGGTATTTCTTTAGTATTTCCGAGGCAGTATCCAGGTAGTAGGAAAGGAATCTTCTTGCCTGGGGAATTTTCTTCGGGTTTTCTGAAATATATTTTAAGATTGAGATGCCTGAGTCGTATAGCTTCTTTGACTTGTCTCTTATGGACGGGTGTCCTGCTTCCCTAGAAGTCCTCTCAATTACAGCAAGGTCTTTTTCAGCCTCATATATTATCTCCTTTATCTCTCCGGCATTCGGAAGCGAGTCTATGTTGACACCTGCCAATTTAAGTGTGGGCTTAGATGTCAAATAGCCTCCAAAATAACCCCCAACTGCAAATATTGCTGACAATAATATATTTATCTTAAGGAACTTAAAGCTGATGAAAAATACCCCTCCCCCTATAAGTAGGCCAACAAGGGTCTGTCTATAAGCCTTCATTAATTGTACCCCTTTGCCGCCCTAAAGGCCTTAATCAGATCAGTCCTGCCATCAAAGACTCTGGCATTGGTATAGTTTGCAATTTCAGAAACTTGGTCTTCGCTGGCACTGCCGAAGAGTATCGTAAATATTGGAACCTTAGAGGACATTTTTTCAATTTTACTTTGTAGCCTTTTAAAGCTGCCGCTGGATTTTCCGTCAGTGAGTAAAATCACAGCAGGAGAATAGGTCTCCAAGTCATATTCATCAAATAAATCTAAAGCTTCTATTGCAGCATTGTACATATTAGTTCCGCCGCCTGCATCAAACTTGTATATGGAATTGTAAAGTTCTTCTAATTCTTGACTGTCTCCGCTTGAATTATATGTGGCAAGGATATCGCTACTAAAGAGTATGGCGTAGTTCATCTCACCTTTTTGAGCTTGTAGAAAGTTCTTCTTAGCATTTTCCTCCAACAGAATTTGGGCCATTGCTTCCTTAACTTGATTTTCACCTTCGCCTGACATGCTGCCTGAAAAGTCTAGGACATAGGCTGTGAGAGGGGGCTTTCTAAATTCTTGCTGGTAGAGGTTGAGGGCTTTTAAGATTACATCTGGCTCCGGTACCGGTATGGGTGAAAGGATTTTATCCACTACAACCCCATCTGTTGCAGTGAAAACCTTTTCATTTTCCTTATCGACCCCTTCAAAGCCAGTCCGCCTTCCGTATTTTTGTATTTCTTTTTGAATTTCATCAGATAGGAGGTAGTCCTTTAACTTTAAAAAGGCCTCTTCCTTGGAAGGATTTTTCTTATCTATATATCCCAAAGGAGCATCAGAGATAGAAAGACCGTCATAAGGGTAAACCACATAAAGTTCTTCCCTGCCTTCTTTTCTTAAGACTTCATTAGTAGTAATAATTAAGGACTCATAGTTGACCATGGCATCAAAGTCCCCATTTAAAAACATTGTCTTTAGCCACTCAGAGCTACCGGAAGACCTTTCTACCCCACTCAATAAGCTACGGATATTTTCTTGGAGTTTTGGATCGTCCAAGTGTTCAGATAATAAAATATCAGGATTACCTGACAGACCATATAAGAAACCCAAGTAGGCTGAGGAACCGGAGTTGGATTGGGTAGCTGAGGTCATGGTAAACTTGAGCTTGCCAGCCTCAATTGTCTCCATTAATTCCTTAATAGAGACCTCCTTACCTACAAAACCTAAGTCTTTAGCGAGTGACTTTTTTATTCCAAAGACAACCGGAGTAATAGAGATAGACTCTGTGTGCTTAACCCTGTGTTCAGTATCCCCCATGTTAATCCATACAGAGCTGGCCGGCCACACAGCATCAAACCTGGTTTCAGGATTTTGCAGCTCCCTCATAATGTCAATAGACCCCATATAGGTCATATTGATATTGACTTTCTCTCTTTCAGCAAAGTCTTCTAATATGGGGGTAAGTTCTTTATTTTCAGAACCTGAAACTATTTCTAGTGTCTCCTTGGCACCCGAAACATTTATATTGGGACTTGTAGTACTAGTACCAACTTCATCTCCACATGAAGTTAGAAAAAAAATCATAATAAAAATCGAAAACAATCTCTTCATTTAATCACTCCTTCCGTTGATTTTAACAAAAAGATGTATTAGTCAAGTTAATAATATGTAAAATGGTGGTAAAATGATTTAGGGACTGGTCAAAAAAACTCCACCACTGCAGAGAAGTTCATAGATACCCATCTATATAGCTTGACATTAGATTGGTTTACTTCATTTACATTGGCGGAGTATTATTTATTTTCTAACTATTTACTAAAACTTAAATATTTTCATTAACCTTTCTCAATCCAAAGTAAATATATAGCTGACTAAGGATAAAGAAAACAGCTGTAATTAATGTTGATAATTGCCTAGGCCCTTCTAAAAAGCTAATACCGGTAAGGTAGCCGCTTATAAATAGGAAGGGGATTAAGACTATTATAGACTTATGGTTTAAAAAGAAGACAGTAAAGGCTATAAAGATTATGAAGGCGACTATACTTAAAAAGAAGGAGAAAAACCTTGTGAACAGGTCCAGAAAGCCAAAGTTTTTTATCTTTTTAAATCCGCTTTTCATATCTTCATATTCTTCTAGTGTTAAGTCCTCTTTTAAGTCTTTTATTAGCTCACCCTTAATTTCCACAGATATATGGTGGGGAATTTCCTCTATATCTTCAAAGCTAACATGCTGGATAACAAATCTACCAACACAGGCATAGATACTAGAGTAGACCAATATCAATATAAGCAAAAATATGAAATTAGACTTAACAAAGTTGTTTCTTGTTATCCCCATCCTAGACATTAACCTATAATCTGCGTAGAATGACATAAAGCATTGGATTATTAAATAGACAGGGGCAACCCCAAACAATAAGATAAACAGGGATATAAGAAAAAACATTTTAAATGTAATATAATCTAAACTCAAACCTTTAATTGAAAATATTAAAGAGTTAAACAAGACGGATACAAGGGCTACTGCAGAGCCTACTAACATAGTTATTATTAAGTTTTTTAAAAAAGACCCTAATTGATATTTTAAACTTCTTTCTAGAGCATTCATTATTTTTCCTTCCTTTCTGTAATATATACAAAAAAATCTTGGAGGGGTATAGGTTTTATTTCACAACCTTGCGATATAATTTGGTCCCTTTCCTCATTGGATATTTCGTCATAAATTCCACATGTTTTTAAGCCCCCAATAGACTTCTCGCTTATAATATTTTTCTTTGCTGTAAAGCTATCTACAAGCTTATCCTGTCCTGAGATATATAGAGCCTTTTCTTGGAGGTTTGAAATTTCTTCTTCTACAATAAATTTAGAATCTTCTAATATTATTACCTCCTCCAGGAGTTTTTCTATTTCATCTATAATATGGCTTGATATTACAACTAATTTTTCTTCTGCATAAGTCTTATCCATTAGGATTTTATAAAACTTATAACGGTTGTTGGCATCTAGGCCAGTTGATGGTTCATCAAAGAGAAGTACATTTTTTCCTGATGCAAGGCCTAATATTAGGGTCACTATGTTCTTGTTCCCTTCAGATAATTTATTAAATTTTGTCTTGTCATCTAAGTTAAACTCCTTTAAAAGTTCATCTTTAATTTCCTCATCCCATTTAGGAAGCAAAGTACCTGCCCTCTTATAGATGCTTTTTATCCTTTCAGTTTCAAGGTTTTTAGGAATCATTTTATTATGTATTAAAATAATTTCATCTATGACCTCTTGGTTTTCCTTAAGAGTCTTATTATTATAGGTAACTTCACCTTGGTATTCGTAGATTAAGTTGGAAATTATCCTAAGGAAGGTCGTCTTGCCTGCACCATTTCTGCCTAGGAGACCATAAATTTTTCCCCTTGCAAAATCTTTACTCACATTGTCTAAGACAAGATTCTTACCAAAGGACTTAGATAGGCTATTCACTCTTAGCATTTATATCCTCCTTTTTTTTTATCTCCTTAATTAGTCTTTCAGTTGAAATATTTAGTCTTTTTAGTTCCTTAACTAAATTAGGTAGGGATTTTTCAAAAAAATCTTCCCTTCTCTTTTCCATAATTATCTCCATAGCATTTTCCTCCACATACATCCCCATCCCCCTTTTCTTATAAAGAACACCTTCCTCAACTAATAAATTTAATCCCTTCCTTGCGGTGGCTGGATTAATCCCATAAACATCAGAGAACTCATTAGTAGATGGTGTTTGTTCATCTGCCTTTAAATATCCATCTAGAATTTGGTTTTCAATTAAATTTGCAACCTGTACAAATATAGGACTATCATCATTGAAGTTCATATAATCCTCCTTTCTCNCCTAGTTANTTACTTAAGTAGCTAAGTAGATAATACGCTATCTTTTTTCTTTTGT
>JGI24712J26585_10003872_pt1 | contig 11668 bp, 10 predicted proteins | sample BioPla3DNA2_FD_26585 | JGI IMG/M metagenome (IMG submission 26585)
AATTTGGTGGATATCGGCATTTTGGATAAATAAATTTGGTGGGGGAGCTATGTAATGATAGCACTGAATGGGTACTGGCTATAGCGCTCTAAAGGATACCGGGCCTTGATTCTGGCGGATAATATGGACGTTGCTACTATAGGGTGCTGCCACCAAAAGAAAAGGGAAGCCTCGGCATATATAAAAAGCTTCCCGTTCTTCAGGTGGCAGTGACCGCCTGCATGGTAACACCCACTATAAATTAGAAGCCCAATACCCACCAGGCGCACTTTAACCCCGATTTCGCACTTAGTGGGGTCCAAAACCTGCCCACCAGGCGCACTTTACCCCTGTTTTCGCACCTGGTGCTTTCGGTTGACTCGGCAACAATTTTGTAAAGTGCTTTGAATGAGGTGTTTGACAAAATTCACATTCTTTGATAATTACCACCAGGTGCACTTTACCCCCGATTTCGCACCTGGTGGGGCGCAAAACCAGCCCACCAGGCGCACTTTTGCCGGGTTTTCGCACCTGGTGGGCCCAAGACATCCAGAATCATAATCCAGGTTTTAAGGCAGCCTGCACATTGATAAGGGGAAGCTCGTCCCGCGGAGGGAGGGACCCGGTTGCGAAAGCAACTGGGAGGTCTTCCCCGATCAATGGTGCAGCTGCCGACAACCAACCACGAATAGCATCTTCAATCTGCCGCGCCACTCCGCACCATTCCTCCACAAGGCGCGGGAAAAGACTCGGCAAGGATTAGAATATTTTACAAATTTGGAATTGGAATCCAAAATTGTATATTTGTATTATGTTACTAACACGTACTGCAGAAAAAGAATTAAGGACGTTAGCCGGGCAATTCAAAGCTGTGGCAGTTGTAGGTCCGCGGCAATCCGGCAAAACCACGCTGGTACGCATGGCGTTTCCTGACAAAGCGTATGTAAGCCTGGAAAACCCGGATACCAGACGTTTTGCCATAGAAGATCCACGCGGTTTTATAGCCGGTTATCCCGATGGGGCCATTCTGGACGAAATACAACGTACACCTGACATATTTTCCTACCTTCAACAGGTGCTGGATGAAAATAAGGGTAACGGCCGGTTCATTATTACCGGGTCCAACAATTTCCTTCTGCAAGAAAATATATCTCAGAGCTTAGCAGGGAGGGTAGGTTACCTGTACCTGCTGCCTTTATCAATTAACGAATTGCCAAAACATAATCTTTCTGTCAACGAGCAGATACACAAAGGTTTTTATCCCGCAATGTATGAGCAGGAGGGTCAAACAGAAGTTGGTAAGTATTATCTAAATTACATACGCACATACATAGAGTGGGATGTAAGGCTTATTCGCAACGTTACCGACTTGTATGCTTTTGAGCGTTTTCTTCGGTTGTGTGCGGGACGTACCGGACAGCTGCTCAATATGAATAGTCTGGCAGTTGAAACGGGGGTTGATAATAAAACAATCGGGGCCTGGTTATCGGTTTTGGAAGCCAGCTTTGTAGTGTTCCGCTTACAACCGTATCATAAGAATTATAATAAGCGCATTGTAAAGATGCCTAAGCTTTATTTTTACGATACCGGAGTAGCATCTGCGTTGCTGGGAATCGAAAATCCGGACCAATTGGCTTTACATCCTTTTCGCGGAGGATTGTTTGAAAATATGATCATTGTTGATTTCCTAAAAAGCAGATATAACAAGGGGAAACCCAATAATCTTTATTTTTGGCGTGACAGCCTGGGTACGGAAATTGATTTACTTGTTGAAAAAGCCAACTCCTTATTGCCAATAGAAATAAAATCCGGACAAACCATTACTGACGACTATTTTAAATCAATGTCTGCCTGGCTCAGAATTTCCGGAATGGAAAAAGGATGGGTGATCTATGCAGGAGATGAAAAACAGGTTAGAAGCAATGGTATTACAGTGCTCCCTTTAAACGAAATGGAACGGCTGCTACCATAAGAAAAGGGAAACCCCGGCTTACATAAAAAGCTTCCCGTTCTTACCCACCAGGTGCACTTTACCCCTGTTTTCGCACCTGGTGGGGCTCAAGACCTCCAGATCATAATACAGGTTTAAGGCAGCCTGCACATTGATAAGGGGAAGCTCGTTTTTAGAATCAATGGTGCAGCTGCCGTCAACCACGGACCTGGACGGGAGCTTGCCGTGGAAGCGTTCTTGAGATGGCTTAAATTTGGTGGATACTGGCATTTTGGATAAATAAATTTGGTGGGGCTATGTTTTTAGGTTACATTCGTNCATAAAATTTGTAGGCAATGGAANACCATNTAATCTTTTTCAAAAGAAAGATGTACGATACGATGCTCAAATGGAAATCGGAGCGTAATGGAGATACAGCATTGCTGATACAGGGAGCCAGGCGTATCGGAAAATCNACCATAGCAGAGGAATTTGCCCGTANNGAGTATAAATCATACATATTGATAGACTTTTCAAACGTTTCAAAGGAAGTCAGCGATTTGTTCAAGGACATATCCGATTTAAACTATCTTTTTCTCAGGTTGCAATTCATATATCAGGTGCAATTGTACGAAAGAGAATCGGTGATCATATTTGATGAAGTCCAGCTACAGCCGCTCGCAAGACAGGCCATCAAGCATCTGGTGAANGACCATCGATATGACTACATTGAGACAGGATCTTTAATATCTGTAAGGTCAAGAAGCCGCAATATTATCATTCCGAGTGAAGAGACAAAGGTAGATATGTTCCCTATGGATTATGAAGAATTCAGATGGGCGCTTGGCGATACAGCTACCATTCCGTTATTGCGTAATGCTTTTGAAAAGAAATTGCCGCTTGGCGATGCTGTTCATCGGAAACTCATNAGGGACTTCCGCTTGTATATGCTAGTGGGAGGAATGCCACAAGCCGTCGCTGCATATATTAAGACGAATAATTTTACTGCCGTTGATTTGGCAAAACGTGACATCATAGCTCTCTACGAAGAAGATTTCGGGAAAATNGATGACTCGGGTAGAGCAAAAGCCATGTATGATGCNATTCCCGCTCANCTCAGCAAAAACGCATTGCGTTATCAGGTGGGAAAAGCTGTTAAGGATGAAAAGGTGGAAAGGATTGTGAATGTCGTGAAGGAGATGGAGGATTCCATGACGGTAAATGTTACATACCACTCAGATGATCCGAATGCTGGATTAGCCCTTACAAAGAATGAGGAATACTTCAAGATGTATGCTTCGGATACCGGCTTGTTTGTCACTCTCGCATTCAAGGATAGTGATATTACGGAAAATGTCATTTATGATAAGCTGCTGAATGATAAGCTAAGTACCAATCTGGGATATGTCTATGAGAATGTTATTGCCCAGATGCTGAGAGCGACCGGAAAGAACCTGTTTTATCATACGATTCCATACGCCGAAGGCAAGAAGTATTATGAAATAGATTTTGTCATCCCCCACAAGCATAAGATATCGCCTGTCGAGGTGAAGTCCTCAGGGTATAAAACGCATAAATCATTAGACGTATTCTGTTCCAAGTTCTCTGATCGTATAATGCACAAGTATTTGATCTACACAAAGGATTATAAGAAGGAAAATGGGGTTGAGTATATACCGGTATATATGACAATGTTTTTGTAGCAATTATGCCAGACGCGGTCTGGAGATGACTCTTTCCTCGGTCCACAAGAATGTTGTGGTGAAGCATGACCAAAGGCAAGGTGGCTGATTTGAAATTTCCACGAACTCAGAAGCAAATTCAATTCGATAAACTACTCGCAGTCGCAAAGAAATACGACCTGGACACATTTTCGATGCACATACAATCATTGATTATTTAATTCAGAATCACACTGATGTTTACCTGGCGGCGCACAAAAATAGCTGGACTACAGAGTATTATCAGAGTGCAATTAGCAAAAAGATTGATGAATTCCGAAGTGACCTAATTGAGCGTTTAGAAGAATCGTGGTNAAGAAACATTCATATGAACTATACAGAAAACGCTTGTTGGCGAAAAAATAGTTTATGACAACATTCCCCTTAAAAGTCCTAAACGCCTGGAATAACGTGGCTACGAAAGTATTGACCTTGCACTTATCAAATCGGTAAACCAACTGGCAGTATACAAGATCAAAGGCATCCTCCCCGCCAACATCGCCGACAGCCGGTTATAAATGTAATTTTTTTCCCAGATCCGGGAGGCGCGGGATCTGGGGATCCTGGATAGACTAAGGCAGCCTGCACATTGATAAGGGGAAGCTCGTCCCTACAAAACCAAAGGCAAAGTCGCCGGGCTGGCACGCTACATCCTCGACAAAGACATCCACAAAGAATAACTCTCCCACCTAAAAATTTGCAAATATTGTGTTGCAATAATTGCATATACAAATATAAATACATAGATTTGCAACACACAAAGAAGTTCGTAAAGAGATTTATTCATGAAAACAACCAACAATTTAAAAGCCTTTAGAGAAGCTGCAGGATTTACTCAGGAAAGGGTGGCCGGGTTTCTTGATATTGAAAGAGGAACGCTTTCTAATTATGAACTTGGAACACGTGAAGCACCTGTTTCAATATTAATAAAATTATCAAATTTATATGGTGTTAATCTTTCCGATTTCTATGAAACTGATCCGGAAAAAGTGAAAGATGCCTTAATTTGTTCTTTTAGAATTGAAGGCTTATCGGACAAAGACCTGAAACACGTTATGGATTTTAAGGATGTGGTTAAATCGTACCTTAAAATGGATTATATATCAAATCAATGATAACGGATACCATAGAAATAAAAGCAAGTGAGTTGAGAAGCGAATGGGGTCTATCGCCCTATGATCCTGTACCTATTAAGCAATTGCTGTTGAAATTAAATATTCTGACACTTTTTAGATCTTTAGAGGAAAACTTATCCGGAATGTGTTTAAAAAGAAACGAAAAAAGGTTTCTTTTGATTAATTCCAATCATCCGATAGGAAGACAGAATTTTTCGATTGCCCATGAACTGTACCATCTTTTTGTACAAGAAACCTTTGATGTGCATTATTGTAATCCAGGGAATCATTCTTCAATCAAGCAAGAGAAAGAAGCTGATTTTTTTGCCTCGGTTTTTCTGATGCCGGAAATTGGAATAAAAAAAATGATTCCTGAGCAAGAACTCATAAAAAGAGATGTTTCTGTTGCCACATTACTCAAACTGGAACAATATTATGGTGTATCCGGTATGGCACTATTGGTTCGTTTAAAGACATTAGGTCTAATTACAAAAGAAAAATTTTCTGAGTATCAGGGGTTGCCAAAAATACGCACAGCACGTGAATATGGATATGACCCCGCATTGTATTTGCCAGGAAACGATGGATTGGTTTTAGGAGATTACGGTGTTAAAGCCAAAGCGCTGTTAGACAAGGATTTGATTTCTGAAGGGCATTATATTGAATTGCTTTCGAAAATTGGTGTTGATCCGACTTTGAATAATGAATGACTTTTAGTGTTTGATTATGGTGGGGAGAAAATTGATAAAAGTTATTCTTGATTCCGATGTTGTTATTCACTTTATCAAGGGAGGCTGTCTGAATGTGTTACCTAAAATATTACCCACTTATGCTTTTGTAATTCTAGATATAGTCTTTGAAAGGGAACTTGCTGAAAGACACAGGCCAATTGTTCAAAACACAGTAGATTTGTTAAAAACAATTTCGATTGAAAAGTGGGAACCTCTGGGTGAGGAAAGAAGAGAATTCTTTGCTTTACAGAAGAGATTTGGAGTGGGCGAAAGTGCAGCTATGGCATACTGTAAGTATAGAAAAGAAGTGTTGGCTAGCAGTAATCTAAAAGATATTGTTGAGTATTGTGAAGAAAATAGAATTACCTATTTTACTACAATGGATTTTTTGTGTCAGGCGATAACTTCAGAAGTAATGACTGAGGAGCAATGCGATGAATTTATTGCAACAGTAAAAGCTAAAGGAAGTAAATTGCCTGTAACGAAGATACGTGATTTTTCTCCTCGGCTAATATTGTGATTATAAGAAGTCACTCCCATATGAAGAAAAGGAGTACTTTACAACACTCTTGAAGAAGAACTTTGATGCGGATGTTGAAACAGTTGAGCTTCGATAATCACGGATAGCTTTCCATCCACAAATCAAAAATCGCCGGCCGATTCCATGGAGATTACTTCTAGATTGACGGCCTCAAACTCACCCACAAAGAATTCATCCAGACCATCAGCTGTAAAAGGTTGGAACTTCACGTTGAAGTTTGATAATCATGAAACGGTTTCGCAGATTTTAATTTTTGATACAAACAGGAATAGCCAAATACTGAAAGATATTGAAGTGAACATCTCTCGTTTTAAATCGATATTAATTCTTACTGAGAGGAAATCTCATGTAAACGTTCTCAATTTATATTTAAAAGAAAGATACGAAACTGTTGCCATATCTGGAGATGATTCGGAACGAAGTCGCAAAAGCAAGCTGGAGCAAATTGAACAAGGCCATTTTCAAATTAATATTTCCACCAGAACATATGTTTAACGATTCATAATAAATACTATGGGAAAAACGTATAAAATCAGACTCTCACTCAATCACAGCAATCCGGAGATATACCGTGTNATGCTGGTGGACAGCGAAATAATGCTGTCNCAGTTTCACGAGCTTATCCAGATAGTCATGGAGTGGGAAGAGGAACACCTTCACTGTTTTGAAGTGGGTAATCATTATTTTGAGCCGCGTTATTCAGATGATGACATGTGGAAGGAAGGCACGAATATTGACTATGCCGGCATTATGCTATCAGAGGTGCTTAACGGCAGCAGAAAGAAGATAGAGTATCAATACGACTTCGGCGACAGCCACGAAGTTACGATCCGGCTGCTGGATATTATGGACGAGGAGTGCCCCACTCCAAAATGTCTGGAAGCTGTGCTCCGTGCACCTGTAGAGGATGTAGGAGGCATTGGGGGCTATTACCAGATGCTGGAAGTTCTGAAGAATCCAAAGGACGAGGAATACAGGTCATACCGTGAATGGTTGGGCTTGGAAAAGGGGGAGAAGTTCCGTACTAAAGCCTTGCCGCTGAGCACTCTTAACCGTCAGATGGAGACCCTTGTAAAGACAAAGCACTACCAGATGCTGAAAAAGCAGAAGAAGCAAGGTACCGCATCGCCACGAAAGACCGGTATAAACAACCATCAGGCAGAAGGTCCTATCCGTCAAATTCATGACTTTCTAGATGATTATCAGAAGAAACACGGGAGCTTTGATTCCCTTGAACAGGCGAATAAGGTTCTTGCCGGGTTTATAAAGAAACTCAACGAAAAGAAATAGCGGAAGATAGCAGCCTGCACATTGAAAAGGGGAAGCCCCGGCTTTCTAAAAAGCTTCCCGTTCTTACCCACCAGGCGCACTTTACCCCCGTTTTCGCACCTGGTGGGGCTCAAAACCTGCCCACCAGGCGCGTTTTTGGGGTGTTTTCGTACCTGGTGCTTTTGTCAGACTCGGCAAAGATTTCGTAAGGTGCTTTGTATGAGGTGCTTGGCAAAAGTTGCGTTCTCCCAAAATATTGACCAGGCGCACTTTACCCCTGTTTTCGTACCTGGTGGGGCTCAAAACCTGCCCACCAGGTGCACTTTACCCCTGTTTTCGTACCTGGTGGGGCTCAAGACCTCCAGATCATAATACAGGTTTAAGGCAGCCTGCACCTTAATAAGTTGAAGCTCGTCCCGCAGAAGAAGAACCAGGTTGAGTAGGGTTTGTGAGGTATTTCCAGATTAAAAGGCAGTCTGCACATTGATAAGGGGAAGCTCGTCCCGCGGAGGGAGGGACCCGTTTGCGAAGCAAATGGGAGGCCTTCCCCGATCAATCGTGCAGCTGCCGACAAACCGCAGACAACCAAACCGCAGACAACCAACCAGCTGCCGCAAAACAGCTGCCGACAAACCGCAGACAACCAAACACCTGGCACCAACCACCAACCACCAACAGACCAGCTAACCACCAAACCCACAAACCAAACCACCCAAACCCCGCACCCCCAAACTCGGCAAAACCAAAAAAAACATAAAAATGTGCGGCATCGTAGGATACATCGGAACTAAAGACGCCTCGAATACCGAGGCTACGACAGCGCCGGCCTGGCGATCATCAACTCGGCAAACAACCAGGCAAACCAGCTGGCTGTCTACAAAACCAAAGGCAAAGTAGCCGACCTGGCACGCTACATCCAGGGAAAAGACACCTCCGGCACCATTGGTATCGCCCACACCCGCTGGGCCACCCACGGCGAACCCAGCGACATCAACGCCCATCCCCATTACTCCCAATCCGGGCAACTGGCCCTGATCCACAACGGCATCATAGAAAACTACCCCGTCCTGAAAGAAACCCTCCTGCGCGAAGGCTACACCTTTCAAAGCGATACGGACACCGAGGTGCTGGTCCAATGGATCGAGTACATGCGGACTACCCGCAACACCGACCTGTTCCACGCCGTGCAACTGGCCCTGACCCAGGTGGTAGGCGCTTACGCCATAGCCGTCATCCAACAGGACGATCCCGACACCATGGTAGCGGCACGCAAATCCAGCCCGCTGCTCATAGGCATAGGGGAGGGGGAATACTTCCTGGCCTCGGACGCCTCGCCCGTTATTGAATACACCAAAAAGGTCGTCTACCTGAACGACCAGGAAGTAGTCTGCCTGCGCCGGGACCGGGAGCCGGAGTTCTACAACCTGCAACAGGTGGAAAAGGACCACCGCATCATTGAACTGGAACTCACCCTGAGCCAGCTGGAAAAAGGCGGCTCCCCGCACTTCATGCTCAAGGAAATCTTCCAGCAGCCCCACACCCTGCGCGAATGCATGCGCGGACGCGTCAACGTGGAAAACAACTCGGTCACCCTCTCGGGCATCCTGGACCACCGCGAACGCTTTGAAAAGGCGCGGCGGATCATTATCGTCGCCTGCGGCACCTCGTGGCACGCCGGCCTCATCGGCAAATACCTGATCGAGACCTTTGCGCGCCTGCCCGTGGAAGTGGAATACGCCTCTGAATTCCGCTATCGCAACCCTGTTCTCTTTCCCGATGACATAGTGGTGGCCATTTCGCAATCCGGCGAGACGGCTGATACGCTGGCAGCGGTGGAACTGGCGCACAGCCGGGATGTCTTTGTCTACGGCGTCTGCAACGTGGTGGGCTCCTCCATCCCCCGACGCACCCACTCCGGCTCTTATACCCACGCGGGGCCCGAGATTGGGGTCGCCTCGACGAAGGCCTTTACCGCGCAAGTCACCGTCCTGGCCCTGATGGCCCTGAGCATGGCCCGGGTACGCCGCTCCCTGACCAAAGCCCGCTTTGAAAAGCTGGTCGCCGCCCTGGCCGCTATCCCTGCCAAAATGGAAGAAACCCTGCAAATGAGCGACTTCATCCGCGAATTCGCCGGCATCTTCACCTACGCCCGCAATTTCATCTATTTGGGCCGGGGCTACAACTACCCTGTGGCGCTGGAAGGTGCCCTGAAACTCAAGGAAATCTCTTACATCCATGCCGAGGGGTATCCCGCAGCCGAGATGAAGCATGGTCCCATCGCCCTCATAGACCAGGAAATGCCCGTAGTAGTGGTAGCCCCCAATAACAAGACCATGTATGATAAGGTGGTCAGCAACATCCACGAAATCAAAGCCCGGCAGGGTCGGGTAGTTGCTATAGTTACCCGCGGCGACACCGTCATCCGCGACCTGGCCGACTACTCCATAGAAATCCCCGACGCCGAAGAATGCTTCGTCCCCCTGCTGGCCGTCATCCCCCTCCAGCTCCTGGCCTACTACATCGCCACCATCAAAGGCTGCAACGTCGACCAACCCCGGAACTTAGCCAAGTCTGTTACGGTGGAGTGAAGGGGCACACACCAGAATCATAATCCGGGTTTTTGGGCAGCCTGCACATTGATAAGGGGAAGCTCGTCCCGCGGAGGGAGGGACCCGGTTGCGTAAGCAACTGGGAGGTCTTCCCCGATCAATGGTGCAGCTGCCACCCAGCCGGGTATCTTCAAGCTGCCGCGCCACCTTGATTTTGCCAATTTACAAATATCAGTTAATCAAGTAATTAACTTTTTGCTGATTAAAAGTGGCGCGGCAGCTTGAAGATGCCTGCGCCACACTTCGTCCTCACACATCGTCCTTACTCCTCTAAAGACCTTATGGAATCCTGAAGTTCTATAAGGTCTTTTTTGTACGCGGTTTTTTGAGACCAGACTACCCAGAGAATGACGAACGGAACGAGCGTTACAAGCAATATTCCCGTAACCAGCAATATTTTTGGTTCAAAAACCATTTCGTTAAAGGAACCATAAATACGCAATTGGGAGTACAAAACGGCCAACAATAGCCCCAGAGGGATGGCAAACATACTCCACATAAGCTCAAAACGCAGGACCCCGGTAACCCTTTTATAATACCTTATGAGCACCGCCCGGGTATTATCAGTAAATACGGGATCTTTCTTCATTTTATTGTAATACATGCCGCTGTACAATAAATTCATCGTAAGCAGCAAGAAAAAAGATCCGATAAGAAGAAGTATCTGTGAGTCCTCTAAATGAAAGAGACATAAGACAATAAGACCTGACATGAAAAAGGCATTCCAGTACAGGCCTATCCGGAATGTTCTTTTGAGTCGTTCCAATAACAATCCCGTACTCTTTTTGTTAAATTTTTCAATTCTTTGGGTTGCTTCTTTTTCCAGTTCCTTCTCAAAGGTATTCCATGATTCCAGTAAATGGTCCATTATTTATCCTCCTTAATAATTGATTTAAGTTGTTCTTTGATACGATGCAGTTTGACGGCTGTATTTCCGACCGATATTCCCATCATATCGGCAATCTCCTTATTGGCATAACCGTCCAGATGTAAAGTGATTATCATGCGGTCTGTTTTCCCGAGACTTTTGATGGCCTGTATTAGGGCAGACCTCAGAAGATTTTCGTTGACAGGATCTCCGGATAGTTGATAAGCATATTCTTGAGATATCTCTTTGTCCTTGTGGGGAGCAGCTTTTATAATGTTTTTCCGCCTAAATACAAGTGCTGTATTAAGACTCACTTTGTAGATCCAGGTAGATACTTTTGATTCCTTCCGGAAGGATGGGTATGACCTCCAGCACTGGAAAATTATTTCTTGAAAAAGGTCTTCTTTATCACATTCATTATCTGTATACAAGGCAACGATCTTATGAATGATCCTTTGATGTTGGTTTATGACAGATAAAAAAACATCTTCCCGTACCATGTTTGACATATTTTACTCGATTGGTTCTGCATTATTAGTATCAATAAAAGCACAATTATTACAAAAAATGCTTCAAATGACCACTGGTGGGGCTCAAAACCTCCGGAATCAAAACACGTCATAGTCTAAATACTCTTCAAACTTGTAGTAGTGGGGCTCAAAACCTCCGGAATCAAAACCCGGAATATTTCCGAACCGGACTATAAAAGGCAGCCTGCACTGTGATAAGGGGAAGCTTGTATCAATCAGAGGACTGCCCACAGAGTGCTCACATGTCTTCCATCGAAAATCCTTTTAACTCAACCTTATAAATTGAGAGTTCTTTTTTGATGGTTTTGATTTTTTCTTCCAGTATTTTCAGATTTATCTTTTCAGGATTGCGCTTTATTTCAGCAACAAGTGCTT
>JGI24712J26585_10003874_pt1 | contig 11664 bp, 14 predicted proteins | sample BioPla3DNA2_FD_26585 | JGI IMG/M metagenome (IMG submission 26585)
TCATCTTCATTACCATCACCATCAGCATCACTTAATACAACACTAAATACACCATCGTCGTCACCTTCACCTATGACTAGTTTACCAACAACTACAGNTTACCNNCNNCTNCATCTTCTGCTACTGGCCAAGCACCTTCTGTTTCAATGTTGTAAATAAGTNCTGCATTGGATATGACTTTTGCGTCTGCTAGCATTGTTGCTACGTGTGCATCTTTTGTATAGCCTAAAAATTTAGGTGCTGCTAGTAATACTAAGATGCCTATGATAGCCATTACAACGATTAACTCAATGAGTGTAAAACCTTTCTTACTTCTCAACATAACTCTATTCCTCCTCGATTTTCATTTTACTAATTTTAATAACTTTTTACTAATTTTAATAACTTCCTGCAAACTAATACAATATTTTAATAACTACCCATATTTCACACCATAGTAGATTCGCACGAACATATCTGAAAAATATTGTATTACTTTATATACTTACCACATTCCCACCATCAACTAAATCAAACTGCTCCTCTTCTAAAACCTCCAAATCACTACTGTTGTCTATTTTCCCTTTACTGGTCAGGTAAACTCCACCTTCATCTATGTATGTATCCTTTACAGAAGATACATCTCCTACCATTTCTAAATGGTATACTTTAGAACCCTTTGGTATGAATCCATGCTCATTTACTATAAATTGAAATCCTATCTCAGTAAAATTCCAAAGTATGTCCGATATTATCTTACGATTATTTACTGATAATCCACTTACAACTTCGTCAATTACCATAATCCTCCGGCTACCTGTTATTACTATGAGGCTTAATAGACTTAGCAATGATACTATCTGTGCTATGCCGTGTCCGCTATCAGATTTTAATGACCTTTTTCTGTCCCCTGCTACTACTAACTCTAAATCCAACTGAGGATATTGACCACTTCTCGTATATTCTCTAAGCCTTATTCTTCTAGTAGTATTTATAAACATCCTCTCTAATGCGCTGTTTAAACTGCCCTCCAGGAACTTATACGCCTTTGCCACAGCCTCATCTGATACATTCCTTAGTATGTCTATTGCATTTATGGCTATATCTAAAGCCTCTTTATTATCTCCATTCTCTATCATTATTTGCCTTATACTATCTTCCAAATGCCTCCTTGTATTTATTGACGCTGTTTGTATTTTTTCCATTTCATCCACTTCTTCTATAAAGCTATTCACATTTTCTTTTAGACTTCTTTCTATGTTATCTACTACCACTGCCTCAAGCCCCCTTATAACTTTTTAATTTACACAACTTCCTGAACTCATCTACTGATACAGGCATACCTAATAAAAATCCCTGTATGTTCTTATATCCTGCATCTTTTACAAACTCTAAATCCTTTATTGTCTCCACGCCCTCAATCACTGTATCCATACCCATTGTATGTAAACAATTAATGAAAGCTTTTAATTGTTTTAATTTACTTTTATCCAGCCCTACATACACCTTATCAAATTTTATTATGTCCATTTTAAATTTGTACAAGTTTTCTATGTTAGAATTACCTATTCCAAAANCGTCCATGGCTAACTTTACTCCGTTGTCCCTCAACTTCTTTATGTTAATCTCCACTACCTTATTTTCATAATTNGTATATTCGTTTACTTCTAAGACTAATCTTTCCTTAATGCCATCATCACTCTCCATTGTTTCTAATATTTCCTCATATATACCCACCTTCTCTAATGTACGCTCACATAAATTCATTGATAATCCTATATTTTGCCTCATCCCACTCAACAATTTAACTGCTCTTTTTAATATACTTCTATCTAATTTTTCACATAAACCGTTATTATTTACGTACTTTATTAATCTTGATGTTCCTATTCTATTATCTATGTTTAGTAACACTTCCCCATAACTAATATCCATTGTATTTGCATTAAATATTGGTTGTATTCTTATTTTTATCTTCTCTATTGTATCTACTTTTTTCAAACCCCTCACTCCCTATTCCCCTAACTAAATTACAATATATCCTATATTCTCTCCAGAGTTTAAAATGTAGACACACCTTACAATTTATACTTATATCTTTATCAGGCTAAGTACATTTTTTATATCATCTGTATTTTTATTTATTATAGGTCTAAATGTATTGCCCGTTCTACCTCCACTCCACAATGCAGGTATGTTCTCAAAATCTTCCACTATGCTCCCATCTTCCCTCCTGGTTAAACTCAACTTTACCATTAGGCTATCTGGGTATTTTGGTGTACTTCTTTCTACAAACAAGAAATCTCCTAGACTGTAGTATATTCTTTTACCTTTATACTCCTCGACTTCTTGTATTGCATGGGGATGTCCTCCTATCACCAAATCTATTCCCATATCTACTAAATGACGTCCATATGATTTTTGCCTAGGTGTAACATCATGGGTATTTTGTCCGCCCCAATGAACTAATGCTATTATATAATCCATATTGTCTCTCTTAAAATACTCCATGTCTCTAATTATCATTTCATCCGTTGCATAACTCTCGTAGAAACCATTGTACGCAACCAATCCTACCTTAAAACCACCCTCCTCAAATATTTGTTTCCTATCCACTATAATGTCTCCTAATTCTACACTACCCGAACTTAATTCATTTGTCCCGAACCACTCAATTCCANTTAAGTTGAAGTTTTTTATACTATCGTCAAACCCAGATTGCAAATAGTCTCCCATGTGATTATTCACTACTCCAAAATATGTTATACCGCTCTCCTTCAATATATTCAGGTACATTGGGTCTGCTTTATATGTATAAATCTTACTCTCCTGGTGTTCTTCCATGGTAGTGAATACATTTTCAATGTTTGCTACTATTAATTCATTTTTCTCAAATTCATCCTGCACTCCACTGAAGAAATACCCCGCCCCCTGCTCATCGTATACATCTTGGAATTTATGTTTACGCCCAAAACTTGTGCCAAAACAAATGTCTCCTAGAATTAATATATTCAACCTACCTTCATTGCCACTATCATCTATATCAGTATTACTACTCAATTCTTCCATGTCATCAAAATTATACTTATAATCATCTGCACCGTAGCTAGTCTCATTCATACATTCGTCTTCGATTTCATTCTCTGTATTTGCTAAATTTCTAACGTTACTTCCAAAGCCTCCAAACCTCAATGTTAGCATTAAACCATTAATGCCTGTTGCTATAAATACAACCACCATGATTAATGCTATTATCTTTGGTATCATACCAGTTCCCCCATGTTTATTATTTATACCTCCCAATCTCTATCTCTATTCCACCCACGTATATTAGCTTTTATCCTGTAATTCTTTTAGGTATTTATATAAACTCTGAATTAATTCTATGGGTACATACCTACCTACTGGTACATCTCCCTCCTCATAATAACTTTCCAACTCTTCTATCCTATAAAAATTACTTAAATCTTCATTATTTCTAGGGTTTACCCACTCTTCATCACAGAATATCCCTAATTCCATATTGTTATATTGGTCTAAATCTACTATTGCTTTCGGCATACTATAATGTTTTTTACTTGCTTGTACAGATAAACTGTATTTTCCTAACTCTATCCTCTTGAACATTCTAGGTACTTCTATTTTTATCTTACCTTTAAATAATTGATTAATTTTATTTCTTATCTCACAATCTCCTGCATCCACCTCTTCTAATAAGTCCCTGAAATCATCCATACGTTACAAATACTCCTCTCTTATTTTATAAACTCCACGTGTTACTCTTTCAAATTGCTTACGACATGATAAATATGTATGTATTGTACCTAACCTGACCTCATCACATTCTTCTGTCACATACTTCATTATATCACCTACAGCTAGTGGTTTGTTATGCCTTCTCATTATGTTTATTAATATATCAATTGTATTTACTCTTTGCTTATGTCCCAAATTTTCTAATCCATACGTACCCTCATCTACTCTAACTACTCCGTTACTCATGCCCCTCAATAATTCATGTAATATTACTTTATCACTCACGTTCCTATTTGTTATTTTTTTATATTTTTTACGTACATCTAAATAATGCATAGGCCTGCCTTCGCAATATAATATGAACTTACACACATCTAATATTCCCATTTTACCATACTTAATGTATGCTATCTCCAATTCTTTGTTATAAAGGCAATACTGCGTCATTTCTATGATTTTACTCACGTAATACTCATCTATGTCTATTCCTAATGCCTTCATAATTTCTTTAACTTCATTTAATTTCATTATATTTTTATTCCTGTTGAGTTTTAGTATATTTCTAATTAACGAGTCAACTTTAAAATCTAATATGTATCCATTATATTTATGAATACACCTATTAAACACTCTATTTATGATTGATATTATACTATCTACTTCTTGTTTACTATATCCCGACACTAATTTCATGCATTTATATAATTCATCTTGTTCTATCATATGATTTATTACAGTATCTATAATATTTTTGATTTGTATTAACTGCTTATCCAACCTAAGCTTGTTTGTAATTATCACTATTTTATCTCCTACTGCCTGCCTTGTTACTTTCAATCTATCTGCAATATCACCCATTGTTATATTTTTATTTGTAACGTATTCTTTGAATATATTCCAACTACGTCTTCCACATACAGCTATTAGATGTTCTTCTATTATATCGTATTGCCTTATCCTAACTGTTTCATTATTTATTCCAACTAGACTTAAAATTTTATATTTATTTAAAAACTTTTCATCTCTATTAAATAATGTATTTCCTATCATATCAATATTTACACTATTTACTCCATAATTATTCTTTATTATCCTGCATACCTTATATCTTGTTAGCCCTTCTTTATGCTTCATATGTGTTAATAATATATTTGCTATGTCCTGCACGCATATCTCATCATATTTATTAACCTTCATTAACTGTCCTCCTTGGTTATCCCCAACATTGATACTTATGTAAATCCCCATAAGCACCTGAATGTACAAGCATCTATCCACGTAGTCACCTGAGCATCCAAGCACTAATCCCCATACCTACACATCCCCAACCCCTATAATTCTACATAAGCCTCTAATCTGTCATTCCACCCACTTCAAAACCACAAAACCTCTGAATCGTGACAGCCACCATACTATAAAGTCTTCAAACTATTTTACTTCCAGGCTCCCCTGTATCCACCAAATATTCTCCAATCCACGGTGTCCACCAATCCACGGTGTCCACCAATCCACGGTGTCCACCAATCCACGGTGTCCACCAATCCACGGTGTCCTCAAATCTATAATGTCCTCCAAAGCTGTAATGTATATAATGTATGTTATAAATTATCAAATGTTATTACTTGTTATACATCCTGTACGTTATGATGAAAATACCGCATCTATGTTATGCGGTATTTTATCTTGCACATCTTTTTGATACGTTATACTCTGTTAATTACCTAGATGATACAGTATAATGCCTTGAACTTAAAATTTTATGCCTGCACTCCAACTGTTCATTTAAAGGTATTGAATCACCTGGCTCTATATCTAGTCTCTTTCTAATTTCATCTTCTACATTCAATCTAGCCTCAAAATCTAACTCTGATACCCTTATGCATTTGGTGCCTGTGCTATCTATATCTACATCTAAACCTACATAATCAGTGTTGCATCTACCTAACATATCAGATAGTACCTTTAGACTTACTGGTAGTTCTAAATTCTCTATGTTTGATTTATCTTCAATACTCTTACCACTAGTATCTTCTATATCGTCATTACATTCGTCATATGGTATACCTTCCTGATAGCTTATTGTTACAACTCTATAATTATTGCTTATAGAAGCTCCCGCATTTTTACTGCTTATATTTAGGTCTATTAATCCACCCTCTAATTCCGATTTTTTGAATTTTAGTACTGTTTTATCCGTCTCACCAGATGTAATCGCCGAATCTACTACATTTTTTAACACTTCTTTTATAAATGTCATCTGATAAGTTTTATATTCCTTTTCTTGGTATCTTTGCAAGGTCGTCAGATGCATTCTTTTAGCGTCTGACATCTCCACCATTATCCCTAATTTTTTATCCTCTGTAAACATACATATAAATCTCTTATCTACTACATGTATGTAAATTGTTTTCTCGCTCCCTATTTTACCTAGTATCTCATGTATTGCTTTTGCAATTGATGTAGACATTATCATAGGTAGGTTATAACTACCTTCTATTGGTATGCAACTCAAGTATGCTAAATTAGATACAAACGTACACTCATTCTTAGGAGATATATATACTATTCTATTCTTCTCTGTAGACGTTCTATCTAATATATCTCTCAATTCCTTTATGTTCCACTCATCTACATCCCCAGGCTCACTTGGTTCAAATATATCACTATATTTGGTTCTTGATAGTATTGCTACTCTTATGTTGCCTCCTGCGGGTATCCAATTTATGGATTGTTCAAATACTGATACAGCTCTATATTTCTCTTTAGTCTCTTTTTTCTTTTCTTGCCCTACTTCTTCGTCCTTATCATCTACTGATATATCTGATGGTATATCCACTGATGTATCTGCCGATACTTTTTCAAAATCCTCCCAATCTATTTTAGGCTCTTCTTCATCCCTTTCTGACCCTACTTCATCCTCAACGTCTGATGAGATATTTACTGGTGTGTCTGCCTGTACTTCTACTTCTTCTGTGTCTTCCCAATCTATTTCAGGTTCTTCTTCTATTATCTTCTTTTCAGCCCTTATTTTTAATATGTTATTACTTTCAAATATGATTTCTAGTTCATCTGTATGTATTATTCCAGTAGGCTGGCACGCTCCAATGATATCTACTAATCTATTATAATTTAAAACTATTCCTTCCTTCCTATCGTCATCTCCAACCTCAGCATCTATGCTCTCTATCAAAGACCGCCTACCATCTGAATAGCATATATCTACGGAATCATCCTTTATATCTAGCAATATACCTGGAATGTTCTTCTCCCCCGCTGTGAATGCTTCCACCTTATCTAACGCATTTGTAAAATCTTTAATTTTCAATATCATGCTTGTACATCCTCCTATATTTGTATATTCCTATTATTCGCTGTATCCATTATGTCTAAATTCCCTACATCACCACCAGACACTGTATTTGCAATATCTATTGTATTAATATTATCAATCTCTTTTACATTTTCTGTTATGGTTTTTAACTTATGTTCCTCCTCTTCCTCTCTGATTCTCTCCAAAATCTCTTTACCTACTTTTAATGTATTATTTATTTTATCTACTCTGTCATTGTAAATCTCCTCTAGATTATCCATGGTTACTTCTATACCTAACTCCACAGATAATTCTTCGCAAAGCCTGCTCAATTCTGCTGTGTTAAATTCTATCTCTGCCTTGATTTTAGATGACTTTTCTTTGTATTCCCTCAATCTATCATTGTATTCTTTTATTTCTTGAACGTTTAATTCTTTCACCTCTTTATAAACCCTCCATCCTCATTTGTATTAATGTACTATGTTACGCACCACCGTCCTTCAATAATTCAATGGCTTTATCCTTATATTTTTCATCTATCCCTTCCATGTTTCTTATTATATCCTCTGGATTACCTACATTTCTTTCATGCATATCCAGTCGTTGTACTATGTCAGATATATCTACACTCCTCTCTTTCTTCTGTTCTCTTTCTTTTTTCTTTTCCTTTTCCTCTGCATTCAATGCTAGGTTAAATGACTTATCCAAATCCCAGAGTGGTATATCTATTATATCATACTGCATTTCCCCATTGTCTCGTATAGTTAGAAACACTAATGCTCCCGTATCCTCCATGTAACCTTCCCTGTATGCTGGTCTACTTAAGCATCCCAAATAATGCACTATGGTTCGATTTCCTATACCATCTTTTATTATTAGTCCCTCAAATATTTCTTGGTTATGTATGTGTCCTACTATTAAATAATCTACGCCAAACCAACTAATAAATTCATCTAATTGTATTGCTTTGCCATACTCTGGTAACTTTGTATCACTAAATTTAAAATAATCATGTGCTAAAACTATATTAATCTTATCTTTATCTGGTGGTATTATTTCAGTACATTCGTGTTGCCCATAATCCACCATGGATATATTAACATCGCCTATCTTTAAATTGGTTGACTCCCTGATTAAACCCTTGTTTATATAGTACTCAAACTCTGTCATACCGTATGTAGCTTTATCATGATTGCCTTTTATTTCATATCTATTTCCATTCACTAATTCAAACTGCCTTTCTAACTCATTTTCCACAGCCTCCCTATACTCCAATGTATGAAACCTTCCATATGTTAAATCCCCTAGTCCTATTAAGTGTGTAGCCCCCAACTCCTCCGCCTTCTCAGTTATAGTTCTAAGGTAATGTAAACTTTCTTTTGGATAATCCCTATGTGCTCCATAATTTCTACTGCTCAAATGTATGTCTCCATATATTAATATACGGGCCAAATCTTTTACTTTATCACAATCCAAGCCTTTATCACAACCCAAGCTATGTCACCTCCTTATTATTTTAATCTTTTAATTTTTAAATTTTTACCTCAAATACACTTAAGTATTAATCCAAGCTTCCTAAAATTATTTATTTTACTAACCTCTGCTTTTATTAATCTATATACTTATGAAAAACTTCCTAAAGTTACACTAAATAAAATGGAACTATTTAATCGTAGTTCCATTTTATTCTCATGTATATTTCTATAATGTGTTTTAATACCTTACACTGTATACTCTGGAACTGCACTCTCATTTATTTGGAATGTTGCCAAAGGTGATTTGTTTGTTAATAAATATAGATTAGTTATATATTGTTCGTATCTATTAATATCATCAGCATGCATCAAACTCATATTGGCCGCTCCATCTACTACAGTTGCTTTATCACCAAACATTGCCCCCATAAATGANATATCCTGTTTTCCTACTATAGTTACTATTCTTGAAGGTACTAAATTACCGTTAATTATTACAGGATATCTTGACATGCAGTTGCCACGTTCTACTATCCTTCCTTTAACTACTGATAAATTTTCAATACGTACTCGACCACTAGCTATCCCATTGATTACATCTTCCTTTGAAACATCCATAGTCTTCCAAGCTCCCAAATCCAATAACCTAAACCCTAAAATCGTACTTCTTTTTTTATTACTTGTCCTATGAACTGCTATCATGAATAACATCTTTACAACCCCCTATAAACTCTTTTATTTTACCTACGCTATTTTATCCCTTTGAACTGCTAACTTACCATTTTACTGGATATGCCGAAATTCCACTTGAATCAAATAACATATACTTGTTTACTAATTTCAACTTATGTATATTTAGCACGCTTCTGACTAACTGGGTTATCTTTATCTTGCTTATTTTGCCATCAGCGTTTACTACTATCAACCCTCCTAGTGACCCTTTAAGTACACTCACTATACCTCCACTGCTAGTGTACCCACATACTATTACTACTTTCCTTAATGAATCTGGTTTGCCATCTACTATTACGGGATAATCATCCATGACATCTCCCAGTTCTCTTAACTCACCTGTGTATCCATCTAGGTATAAATTATTTATTCTTACTATATTATTAGCTAATGCATTTATTACACTTCTAATCGATGCATCCATAACCTTTTTAGTGCTCATATCAATTAATCTATATCCTACTGTTGCTCCATTTTTATTCTTACATACTCCTATCATAAAAATTNTGTCCTCTTTTTCTAATTCAAATAACNTGTCACCTAATCCAGTACCNCTATTATTACTAGTGCCTGACATGAAGTTTGAAAGTTTTTGACTATTNAACTTATTTTCGCCTCCTCAAATTAATGTATAATTATTTTTATATGTATACTTGTGTTTTACATGCTGAATAGATTGAACATGTTTTCGTATTTTTCAATACGTTCTTTGTTATCAAGACCCGAATATTGCAATGTGTCATCATATATCTTAATGTTTTTATTCCTGATTTTTATGTCTTTTAAATTTCGACTACCGTAAAATACCTGTCGTCCTAATTCTTCTACACTCTCTGGTATCTCTATCTTTTTTAAACTTGTACAATGGGAGAATGCTTTACCACCTATACTTTTTAAAGTATTAGGTAATTTTACACCTACCAATCTCGTACAACCCTCGAATGCATCCGTACCTATTCTCTCCACTCCATGGGGTATATCTATATTTTCTAAGCCATCGCAATCCTGGAAGGTCTTTTTCTCTATATTTTTAATGCTCCCACTCATGTTAATGTTTTTCAATTTATAACATTGACTTAATGCTCCTTCACCTAAATAGGTTACACTCTCTGGTATTTTGATATTCCTAATACTATAACATGACTTAAACGCATTATTTCCTATAAACTTTACTCCATCTGGTATGACTATGTTTGTCAAATCCCCACAATATTTGAATGCTCCGTTACCTATACTCTCTACTTTAGTATGTAATCTTACATTCTCTATCATAGAATGCTCACTAAAAGATACATCATCTATGATTGTTACAAAATTAGGTACTATTATTTCTTTCCCACCGCTAATTTTATATGTCCCTACAACTCTAATCTCACCATCTATCTTTTTAAAATTTAACCTGACTGCATTTAACAGCCTACACTTGTTTATATAACTTTCATCTATGTAGTATTCATTTTTATATCCTTCTATTGTAGGTATCTCATTGCTATTATTTAGTATACTTATTTTACTACCCTCTAGAACTATATTTATAATATCATAGTTCCTATTTCTTCTGTTATCTATCAATTCTTGCAGTGTAAATTGATACGTATATCCCCTAACATCTGTACATAAATATTTAGTTGCTCCATTACTGTTTTTCAACTTCCCTATTAGTGTTAGTCGCACCGCACTCGATGGTTCTCCATTAACTATTTCTGGATATCTATATTTATTATCCCCTATTATTTTTACTTGATTCTCATTATAATCGTAACCATCATTGCTATCATTGACTGTTAAATTCTCTTCATTGATTAATCCCTTCTTAATCATATTGTATACGCTTTCTACAGCCTCATCTGTATATTCCATTGTATTTGTGTTTAATAACCTAAATCCTAATGTATATAAACCATTCAATCGTTCACTTACTACTCCTATCATGTATGTCAGCATGTTTCCACGCCCTCCAATCCACAGACCACCTAACTACAAATCCTTCAAGTCTATCAATCCAATAAACTTACTGTATTAAATAAAGTATTACATTTTTTAATTTTTATAAAAATCTTTATTTATATTTATTTATAAGTATATTTATATGTACTAGAATAAATATTGAGGCTACACCCACAAGTATAGCCTCAACAATACATTAAAAGACACTACACACCTACACACCTAACATACCTAATACCCTCAGTCTCCTAACCAGTTTAAATCCTCAAGCTCATCTAAATCATCTAATTCGTCCCAATCATCAAAGTAATCTGCGCCGTTAAACTCTGTATTTTCTATTTCTTGTATTTTCTTTTGGACGTCGTTCATTCCAAAATTACCCTTGGTTATGATTGCCATTTCATCACTCTCCTTATTTATATTATAACCAAATAAATTTTATATTCGTAACACTTAATCTGCGCA
>JGI24712J26585_10003877_pt1 | contig 11654 bp, 10 predicted proteins | sample BioPla3DNA2_FD_26585 | JGI IMG/M metagenome (IMG submission 26585)
AATCGAATTTTTTCATGTAATTTCATACTCTCGCCCCAATTCTATATCCCTACACACATCATTCCATTCATAATATTATATGCTTTTTAATTTGTTCCTGTGAAATGTTTATCATTTATTACAAAACTATTAAAAAAGGGTTTACAAATTAATAATTTTGTAATAAAATAAACATGTAAATATATTATGTAATCTAGACAGCCAAGGAGGAGCAACCAATGAGTAAAAAGATTAAACAATGGATGGCGGGATTATTAGTAGCATCTGTTCTTATAGTACCTCAAAGTGCTTCCGCCCTACTTCTTAAACAGGGGATGAGCGGAACGGAAGTTAAAAAGGTTCAAACAGAGCTTAAAAATTTAGGATATTTTAATTACCCTACAGCGACCGGTTACTATGGCTCTATTACTACCGATGCCGTTAAAGCATATCAAAAAGCAAAAGGGCTTACAGTAGACGGAATCGTTGGCAATAATACTTACAGTGCTTTATTTAGAAATACCAGTACTGCTTTAAAGACTGCTTCAACAGATGCTCCTTTAAAGGGTGCTTTAGATTGGTTTAAAAAGGTTCAGTACATATTCCCCAGAGGAAAAAATGCTAAAGTAACTGACATAAAGACAGGTAAATCTTTTATGATTAAAAGAACCTTCGGCACAAATCATGCGGATGTAGAAACTTTAACCAAAGAAGATACAAAAATTATGAAAGAGATCTGGGGCGGATTCAGCTGGGAAAGACGGGCGGTTGTAGTTGAAGTAGACGGTAATCTTATTGCTGGGTCTATGACAGCTATGCCCCATGCCGGAGTGGACTCAAAGCCTGCTGTACAGGTTGTAGACGGCAGAAGCGGTGGATACGGCAGAGGACAAAATCTTGATGCCGTAAAAAATAACGGTATAGATGGTCATGTGGATATCCACTTCTTAAACAGCAGAACCCACGGTACCAACACGATGCAAAAAATCCATCAAGACAAAGTTAAAGAAGCAGCTGCATATATTGCAAAACAATAGGAAGCCATAAAAGGCTTCCTATTGTTTTGGAGAAATAGCTTCCAAGCGAAAGATCTTTTTCCCTTGGGCTATAAATCTTTTTTCATACTCCGTAAGGACATTATCCTCCATATTCTCCTTATGCAAATCATAGCTGATGTTTTTAAGTGTCCAATTCTTTTCCTTGAGCTCTTCTATGGAGAATAAAAAAAGTCCTTCATTGTCGGTTTTAAAATGAATTTCCCCCTGGGGTTTTAAAATGAGCTCGTATTTTTCTAAAAATCCTCTATGAGTAAGTCGTTTTTTAGCGTGTCTCTCCTTTGGCCAAGGATCAGAAAAATTTAAATAAATTCTATCTATTTCTGAAGCTGCAAAGATTTCTTCTATATTGTGAGCATTATTCCAAATGAATTTTAAATGTTCCGGGTTGTAGTCCCCAAGTTTTATCACTGCATCGTATACCAAAGTCGCAACCCTTTCCATTCCAATATAATTAATGGAAGGATTCTTTTTCGATAAAGCCGCTAAAAACCCTCCTCTTCCCATCCCGATCTCTAAGTGTAATGGGTTGTCATTAAGAAATAACTCTTTCCACCGCCCCAAATATTCATTGGCATTGGTAATGACATTGGGAAATTCGGTGAGTAATTCCTCCACCCCTTTTTTCTTTCTAAGACGCATAGTATTTCTCCTTTTGTATTAGATTTCTAATGTACTTTGATCTACCCAGGTCCACTCAGGCCTTAATGCTTTAATATCTTCTACTAAAGCAAAGAGGGATAAATCCTTTTTCTTTGATTCTAGCATAATATCTATGTCTGTATTCAATTCTTTTGCTTTTTCTATAAAATGAATAAAATCCATGGGATTGATATAGTCCGCATGTCTTCTGTCCTTTGGGCCATCTTTGGGGCTTGAAATATGGATTTTAGGCGGAAGGGATGTACCTTCCCATGTTGAAAAGATTTCTTCTAAATCAAGCTCTTCTCCATCATTATTGCATAAATGATGGTGTATGTCCAATACCATGGGCGCTTTAACGGCTTTACATATGGATAATACTTCTTTTGCCGTAAAACTTTTATCGTCATTTTCTAAAATCAGTTTATCCCGAATCTCTTTGGGAGCTTTATTAAAATTCTCTATAAACCGTTCTATTGCCTTTTCTTTGCCTCCCTGGGTACTGCCAATGTGAAGAACCATCTTTCCCATAGGATAGTCCATATCTTCAAATAAAGCATGATGATACAAAAGGTCCCTGATGGTAGCCTCCACCACTTCCTCTCTTGCACTATTTAATACATTAAACTGGTCCGGATGGGTATCCACTCGCATACCGTGACTTTTTATAAGCTCCCCTATCCTTCTAAAATCCTTTTTAAAAAACGTTCTGTACCTCCAGTCTTTCACCCTGGGATGGGTGGCTAGGGGGACAAGACGGGATGTAAGGCGATAAAAATGAATTTGGTGTTCAATATTATATTTTAAAATGGTATATAAATCATTTAAATTAGAAAGGGTAACTTTTTTTAAAAGATTGATCCTTTCTTCATCGGATATTAATTTTTCATATCTTGTAAAAGTAACATGACTTGAAGAAGTTACATTAGGAAGATTTAAAGCAATGGCTACATAACCTAGTCGAATATGCATTGTACTACTCCTTTAGTTTTTTAATATAGTTTTTACGTAATATAAAAAAAGAATGTGCATGAAACACATTCTTTTTAAACCATTATATTTACAGTATTTAGAGTTTTTAATCAAGTTCAAAATTAATAGGGGGTAAGTCCATGATCCAGTATCCATATTCTCCAGGGGCAGGTCTTGTGTCTCTGCAGCAGAGAAAATAATTAAACCCATAAACTTTGGCTCTTTCTTTCGCAGCGGGGAAATAAAGATCAGGAACAGCTAAACAATAGGTATTAAGCTGTGTATTTCTTCCTAATAAAAGATGATTATACTTCTTGGCACCGATTAAAAGATAGGGATTACTGTACCATCTCCAGGGGTAATTTAGAATCATGGGCAGTTCTTCATAAGAGATCCTGTACCACTCCATATATTCTTTATTCCGTTCAAAGGGATTCATTTTCATATTTTCTCGCAGAATTTTATTTAAGAAATTCTCTCTTTTAGGTTTGTTTCGTTGAAATTCTTTATGAGTATCCGGGGTAAAATATGAAAAAAAATCTGTAGATTCTTCTGACGGTAATAATTCTGCTACTTCTGATGCTTCAAAGTTGGATTCTGCTACTTCCATGGAGGCTTCAAAATCCGATTCCGCTGTTTCTATGGGCTCATTGGCATCTACTGTTTGTACGGTTTCTGCCGGCGCTATTGGTTCTACCTTTTTTACTACTTGATCTTCTTTTATTTCTTCTACTGGTTCTATATTTTTAGCTTCTTGTATCCTTTCTATGGTTTCAGTCTCTTTTACCGGTTCTTCTATTTTTAGCGTTCTATTTTCTTCTATTCTCGCTTTTTCTTTGGATTCATGTTTTATATCTTCTTTTATATTATCTCTTAAGTGTTTCCATGCAAAAGCTTCTTTCTTAAAACCAACNAAAGGAACATGATGGGAAGAGGCAGGATCTTCTACTGATATCACTGCTCCTTCAAACTGTTCTATGGAAAGACCGCTTCCCCCTATATTATTTCTTTCGGTACTTATTTTAATATCTCTTTTTCCCTTTTCATCCACATAAAAAGACTCAACAGGCACTATTCTGGGACCTGCGGGCAAGTTCGCAAGCAGCGAGAGTTTATAGCCTTTTTCTTTAGGAATAGGTTTTAAATCCTGTACATAGACTTGTATTTTAGCTTTGTCTCCATAAGCATCAATTTTACAGTACCCGGAAGGTTCTTTGTTTGAAAAAGAGTAGCCCCTTGTATCTTGTTTTAAAATTATGTAAGCTCTATAATATTCCCTACTCAATTTAACTCCCCCAATCCATACCTTGTCTTTATAATATATTGGAGGAGAATAAAAAATATGCTATAAATAAAAAAATCCTATAAAAATAGGATTTTTTTATTTATTGGATTCAATTAAAGCATCGGTTAGTTTAGCAAAATCATAAATTGAAAGCATTTCACCTCTAATATTTTCCTCCAAGCCAATTTCTTTTAATAATACAGCCATTTCTTCTTTTGAAATGGAAACTGTATTTTGATTGAAAAGGCAATTGATAAGGGTTTTTCGTCTTTGGGAAAATGCCGCCTTTATGATTTTAAAGAATAATTCTTCGTCTTTAACCGATACTGTGGGCTCATTTAATACTTCCAGATGAATCACGGCAGAATCTACATTCGGTCTTGGAATAAAACAATTATGAGGAACATTGGCTATTAGACACGGCTTGGAATAATACTGTACCGCAACAGAAATAGTCCCATAATCTTTACTGCCTGGAGAAGCTGCCAGTCTTTGAGCAACTTCCTTTTGAACCATGATGGTAATACTACTTACAGGCAGTTTGTTTTCTAAAAGTTCCATGATTATAGGAGTCGTAATATAATAGGGCAGATTGGCTACGACTTTAATGGGTTTATTGTCGTTTTCCTCTTCTATAAGCTTTTTTAAGTCAATCTTTAATATATCCCCATGAATAAGTTTTATATTACTGTATTCTCCCAGGGTATCTTTTAAAATTGGAATCAATTGATCATCTATTTCGACTGCTATNACCTTTTTAGCATGTTGGGATANTACTTGAGTTAAGCTTCCGATACCGGGGCCAATCTCAAGCACACAATCCTCTTCTGTAATCTGTGCTCCCTTTATAATTTTATTTAAAACATGGGAGTCTATTAAAAAGTTTTGTCCGTATTTTTTTCTGAATACAAATGGGTATTTATTTAAAATCTCTTTTGTCTTACTAGGGGATGCAATTAATTCCATAAGATTCTCCTCTGTTATGCTAAAACCGTATTCTTTGGTTTATTGTTCTGCCAGTATATATACTTTTCTTTGTTGTCTGCCGAAATTATTGGCCTCTTTTAGAGTATTAAAGTATAAATCGATTTTATTCCCTTTAATAGCTCCGCCTATATCTTCTGCTACAGCATATCCATATCCTTCAACATACATTTTGGTTCCCAGAGGAATTACTCTAGGATCCACAGCAACCGTTCCAACTCTTGCTCTGGTTCCTGTATATGTAATCCCGTAACCTGGATGACTTGGGGATTTACCCGTATCTTTATAGCTTGCAGTGTAAGCTGTAGCACTCATGGTCAGAACCTTTTTGTACTTGTATGTTTTTCCGTCTGACCCAATGATTATATTTTCTGCACCAACTTCAATGATTTCATCCTGGGGCTCTTCCAGAACGATTTCTGCAATCAATTCTCTTTTTTGTTCTTTTCCTCCAAGGTATTCTACCTTAGTGGTTTTCTCTAAAATTCCCTTCTTTCCTTCCTGTATAACTTTCTTTTGTCCTACAGGAAGATTGGGGGTTTCTTTTGTAATGGTTTTATATGGAATCTCAGATTGTTCAGTGATCACTTCTTCTTTGTAGGTTTGAATCTCAAGTTCCATATAAGGACGAATTTTTTCTTCTAAAGCTGTGTTTATACTTCCTTTGCTACCTAATTCAATGTTTTGCTCTTCTAAAAAGTCTTCAATGGTTTTTGTTTTAGTATAAACTTCTTTTTCCTTTCCGTCCAGCTTTACTTCTACAGGAATTGCCCGATGAATGGTAATAGTCATTCCTTCTACGATGTTGTCATTCATGGTTACATTGATTTCATCGTTTTCACCAAGTAAAATACTTTGTTCCTGCAGAAAACTTTCTACCGTAGTTTTTGGTGTTTTATATAGCGTTAATTTGTCATTATCTATAACTGTTACTTCTTTTAGCATGAGTTGATATGCTGTAACACTGCTTGAGCCCAATAAAAACATACCTATAATAAGCAATAGGGTTCTTGTTTTTTGGTTCATTTTTTTACCTCCTGTATTAAATGAATACTTTGGTATTATAAATGGAAATCTATGGATTGTCAAATTTTTTTAAAAGATTATTAATAAATTATTAATAAATCTCTCAAACCCTTATAAACACTAGTGTTGACCGATTATTAACATTTTATTCATACATAGTTTATTATTTTGTAATTATTAATTTACACTTTCTTAACATATTAAAAAAACCAGAATATATAAGGCTTTGAGGGCTCTTTACATATTCTGGTTTTTATTTGTTTGTATTCTTTTCTGTAATCAAAACTTAATATTTCTCAAATTTTAAACAACTTTTTTCCGTTTTCCATAGTGATCCTAGCAACTTCTTCGGGAGAAATGCCTTTAATCTCTGCTATTTTTTCTACGATATACTTTAGATTTCTAGAGTCATTCCTTTTTCCTCTAAGGGGAACAGGACTTAAATAAGGGGCATCGGTTTCAATCAAAATAGAAGACAGAGGAATTTCATTGACTACTTCTATAACCTTTTTCGCATTTTTGAATGTAACTGTTCCTCCCACTCCTATATAGAAACCTTTTTTAACATATTCCTTTGCCATTTCGACACTGCCGGAGTAGCAGTGAATCACTCCCCCTATAGGATTTACTTTTTCAATTAAATCAAAAGTATCCTGACTTGCATCTCTGCTGTGAACGACTATCGGCAAATTGACTTCCTTTGACCATTCCATTTGCCTCTCAAACCAATACTTTTGCAAATCTCTTGGGGAATTATCGTAATAATAGTCAAGGCCTATTTCCCCGATGGCTACTACCTTTTTTTCTGTGGAAAGACTCTTTAATTCCTTAAACTTCTCTTCATCTAATTCTTCTGCGTCATGGGGATGAACACCTATGGTACAGTATATAAAATCATATTTTTTTGCAAGCTCTATCCCCTCTTTAGAAGAAGAGATACTTGCGGCATTTTGAATAACATAGTCAACACCTGAGTTTTTTAAGCTTAATAGAAGCTCGTCCCTGTCTTCATTATAGGCTTCGTCATCATAATGGGCATGGGATTCAAAATACATTATTTCACCTTCGCTCCACTTTCAATGTCCTTATCGGTTGATGCCAAAACAAGGTTTCCGTTTTCGTTAGAAGCTGCCAAAATCATTCCTTCTGACAGGATGCCTCTTAATTTTACAGGTTTTAAATTACATACTACGATTACTTTCTTGCCTACCATTTCTTCCGGCGTATAGTATTTAGCAATACCCGACACAATTTGTCTTACTTCGTTTCCTATTTTAATTTGAGATTTTAAGAGTTTATCTGCTTTTTCTACTTTCTCACATTGAAGGACTTCTCCTATTCTAAGGTCAAGCTTCGCAAAATCATCAATGGATATAAATTCTGTTTCTTGTTTTTCTTCTGCTTTTTCTTCTTTTTTCTCTTCTGCTTTTGCTACGGATTCTTCTCTGGCTTTGTTTTGAGCTTCTTCTAATTTTTCTAATTCCACTTTCATATCAATTCTTGGGAAGAGGATTTCTCCTTTTCTAACGGTAAAGTCTTGTGGAAGACCTCCCCAAACCTTTGCACTGTCCCAGGTGGTATTTTCTCCTTCCTCCAATGAGAGTTGTTCCCATACTTTTCTTGGAGTTGTAGGCATAAATGGCTCAATAATAATGGAAACAATACGAAGAATTTCTCCTAAGTTATATAATACATTAGCCAGTTCGTCTTTTTTGTCTTCATCCTTTGCTAATACCCAGGGTTGTGTTTCATCAATATATTTATTGGCTCTTCTAATGAGATTCCAAATTTCTGTTAAAGCATCGCTAAAGAGCAGCTTTTCCATGTATTCTTCTACTTTAGAAACTGTCGCCTGTGCTAAAGTTTTGAGTTCTTCATCGTATGTTGTAGCTTTTTTACCTAGTGGCAGTGTTCCATTAAAATATTTATCCACCATAGCTACAGTTCTTGATAGAAGATTACCAAAGTCATTGGCAAGGTCTGAGTTAATTCTTTGGATTAATGCTTCGTTGGTGAAGTTTCCATCCTGTCCAAAAGCAACTTCTCTAAGTAGGAAATATCTTATCGCATCGGCACCGTAATGGTCTACCAACACTTTAGGGTCAACTACATTCCCCTTAGATTTTGACATCTTGCCTCCGTCAATAACAAGCCAGCCGTGACCAAAAACTTGTTTTGGAAGGGGCTCGTCCAGTGCCATTAATAGTGCTGGCCATATGATGGTATGGAAACGTACAATTTCTTTTCCTACCAAATGAACATCTGCCGGCCAATACTTTTTATATTCTTCATCATTTTCGGACATAAAGCCGAGGGCACTAATATAGTTAGACAATGCATCCACCCATACATACACCACATGACCAGGGTCAAATTCAACAGGTATTCCCCATTTAAAAGAGGTTCTGGAAACGCATAAATCTTCAAGCCCTGGTTTTAAGAAATTATTGATCATTTCATTTTGTCTGGTTTGAGGTTGAATGAATTCTGGATGGCTTTCGATATACTCAATGAGTCTGTCTTGATACTTTGATAATTTAAAGAAATAGCTTTCTTCTTTTACTTTTTCTACTTCTCTGCCGCAATCCGGGCATTTGCCTTCTTTTAATTGTCTTTCTGTAAAGAAAGTTTCACAAGGGGTACAGTACCAGCCTTCATAGGAGCTTTTGTATATGTCTCCCTTTTCATATAACTTTTTAAATATTTTTTGAACGGTTTTTTCATGATAATCGTCCGTTGTACGGATAAAAGTATCATAACTAATGTTCATTATCTTCCATAATTCTTTAATCCATGTTACAATAGAATCAACATATGCTTTTGGTGTCATGCCTTTTTGTTGGGCAATTCTTTCAATTTTTTGGCCATGTTCGTCCGTTCCTGTTAAAAATTTAACATCATATCCTCGAAGCCTTTTATACCTTGCCATCGCATCAGCTGCAACTGTAGTATAGGAATGGCCTATATGTAGCTTGTCACTGGGATAATAAATAGGCGTCGTAATATAATAAGTTTTTTTATTCATACTAACCCTCCACTGTTTAATGTATAGTTTAATTGAATTTGCTAAAAATTATTATATCGCCTTTGTGTGAAAAATGCAAAATACTTATGAAATATACCGAAATTTATTTAAAGTATTGGTGTTTTACTGTATTTATATACCAATAATTATCTTTTAAAATTTCCTATTATTTCTTGACTTAATTTATAAAAGATGTATTATTATAATGGGGAGAATTTTAGAGTTATCTAATTTTTTAGGTTTCTCTATTAAAAATTACATAAATAAAGGAGGCTTTTTTTATGGCAACACAAGCAAAATTTTCACGAGATCAAATCGGATCTAACAATCCTATTTTCTCTCAAATCAGAACAACTATTGAAACTCCATTCTACGGCAACAACGTTGTTAAAGTTACATCTTTAAAAGAAGCATACAAATTAGCTGCTGCTTCCCCTGGAACAATCGTAACCGATATGCCTGTTTATAATCCTGAAGCAATCGGGTTAGATTCAGATGCTAAAGTATTATTGTTCAACGATGGTGCAGTTAGTGGTCGTGCTGCTTCTGCTAGAAAAATTATCGGAGAACCTGGCGTAAACACAGCAGAATATGCTCTTAAAATCAGTGAAGCAGCTTATCAAACTCGTTTTAAGAAAATGTATCATGCTGAAGTATATGTAGGTCTTGATGAAGACTTCATGGTAAAAGCACATCTTTTAATTCCAGAAGGCCAAGAAAACATTATGTATTCCTGGATGCTTAACTTCCAATACTTAACCGATGAATACTTCAATATGTATAAGAGATCCAAAGAATTAAAGAATGAAGGAGATATTTACGTTTTATCCGATCCAACCTGGTCTCATCCAGATCATCCAATGGGACTTGCATGCTTTGATCCTCAACACAACTGTGCTGCAATCCTTGGAATGAGATACTTTGGTGAACATAAAAAAGGTACTCTTACATTAGCATGGGCTATTGCAAACCGTAACGGATATGCGTCCTGCCATGGCGGTCAAAAACGTTATAACTTATCTGATGGCAGAAAATTCGTTGCTGGTGTGTTTGGATTATCCGGTTCCGGTAAATCCACAATTACACATGCGCGTCACAATGACAAATATGATATCACAGTACTTCATGATGATGCTTTCGTTATTTCTACAGTTGATGGTTCTTCCGTTGCTTTAGAGCCTGCTTACTTTGATAAAACTCAAGACTATCCATTAACTTCTGAAGACAATAAATACTTATTAACCGTACAAAACAACGGTGCTACTGTTGATGAAGACGGCAAAGTAGTTATTGTTACTGAAGATATCCGTAACGGAAATGGTCGTGCGGTTAAATCTAAATTATGGTCTCCTAACCGTGTTGACAAATTTGATGAACCAGTTAATGCAATCTTCTGGCTCATGAAAGACCCAACTCTTCCTCCAGTTGTAAAATTAAGAGGAGCTGAACTTGCTTCTGTTATGGGTGCTACCTTAGCTACAAAGAGAACAACTGCTGAAAGACTTGCTCCTGGAGTAGATCCAAATGCATTAGTTGTAGAACCTTACGCTAATCCATTTAGAACATACCCATTAGCTGATGACTATAACAAATTCAAAGCTTTATTCCAAGAAAGAAATGTAGACTGCTACATCTTAAATACAGGTCACTTCATGGATAAGAAAGTAACTCCTTCTGTTACATTAGGCGTATTAGAAGCTATTATCGAAGGAACTGCTACATTTAAACCATGGGGCAACTTCTCTGATATCGAAATCTTAGAAGTTGAAGGTTATATCCCTGACTTAAACGATGCTGAATATGTAGATCAATTAAAGAAGAGAATGGAAGACAGAATCAGATTCGTTGAATCCAGAGCAACAGAAAAAGGCGGATTTGACAAACTTCCAGATGAAGCATTAGAAGCACTTAAGAAGGTTGTAAGCGAATTAAACTAATAAGATAAAAGGAGCCACTGGCTCCTTTTCTTATTTTCCAAAAACCCATATTGTGATATAAAATGAAGCAATGACTCCAGCAAGGTTTGCAAGAATGGCCCCCGCCAAAGTATACCTTGTTTTTTTAATCCCAATAGACATAAAATAAACCGACATGGTATAAAAAATTGTTTCCGTACATCCCATCATGATGGAAATGAGCCTTCCTATAAAGGAATCCGGTCCATACTGCTTAAACAAATCAAGAACTAGTCCCAAACTTGCCGAAGAAGAAATGCTCCTTAAGATCGTAAGAGGAATGAGCTCCGACGGAAAAGAGGTAAACTTAAGCAAGGGCTTAAGTCCCTTTTCAATCATATCTAAGGCCCCGGAAGCCCTAATAATCCCTACAGCTACCATAAGCCCGATTAAAGTGGGCATAATCGTTAAAATAGTATTAACACTTTCCTTTGCCCCTTCTATAAACACATCAAATATATTGATTTTCTTAAGAAGTCCGTAAATCAGTATACCAAATATGATAAGAGGAATCATAAAATCGGATATGTACAAAACCCATTTCAACTTCTTCTTCTCCTTTCCATGATTTTACCGAATACAATAGCCGTTACGGTTGAAACACAGGTAGCAAGCAGTGAAGGTCCAATAACCTCCGACGGATTGGCTGAACCATATTGAGATCTATAGGCAATAATATTGACTGAAATAAGCTGAACGGAAGAAATATTTACAATCAAAAACATACACAT
>JGI24712J26585_10003881_pt1 | contig 11644 bp, 9 predicted proteins | sample BioPla3DNA2_FD_26585 | JGI IMG/M metagenome (IMG submission 26585)
AGTCCCTCGCACAAGTGTCGACGCCTTTCGCACCGCCTGAGATAATCTCTGTGGTGTCGCAGGGGAGATAGTCTCCCAGATTTGATACAGTCAAACCTCGTGAGCCTATTACAGCAACTTTCATAATAAACCTCCGATTAAAAATGTGGATACGTCACGTATTCATTTACAACATTATAACATATAATAGCTGTAAAATAAACACACAATACATCTAAAAGGAGTTTATTATGGCTATAAAAAGTGTATCAATCAGAATTGAAGATGAAATGCTTCGCAAAATCGGCTATGTCGCAGATTATGAAGGACGCTCTGTAAATAGCCACGTTCTCGTTCTCATCCGTGAAAGCATCCGCAAGTTCGAGGAAGCGAACGGACCTATCGAGGGTGATATCAGTCCTGACGTTAACGTAAAGCCTGCTGGCAGAAATTAAACCTATAAAACACAAAAACCGTCCCAACTCATAAAGTAGGACGGTTTTCTGCATCTAAACCGAAAAACTATATCAAAATCCAAAGTTTTTACTTCTATAGAGGTAAAAACTTTTTGAATGAGGAAATCTCATACAAACACAAAAACCTCCCCATTCCTTTCGGAATGAGGAGGTCGTTTTGTTTCTTATTCACATCAGCTTATCCGCACTTCAACGGTTAAATCTTCCCACTGTTTAGCACGGAGATAGTTGCCGCCGGATTTACGGAAAGCCTTTGCGGTTTCAAAGTCAATTCTGAATTCCCAGGACAGCACAATTTCTGGCAAATCCTCGGATTTTTCAAGAACTCCTTGTTTATCTAATTGCAGCCTGTGCAGCGCCCCACCTTGTGTAGTGTTTTTTATTGCCCCGAAATTTATGAAGCAAATCTGATATGTAAGAGGGCTTTCACCCTCAATTTCAGCGGTAGGATTTGTCTTTCTTCCGCTGACACTGCAAATAACATTGCTCTCCTTTTCATCAGAAAGCTTGACCGTCCATTCAAAACGGTTGTCGGCAACAGGTTTTACACTGGAAATGCATAAGTCGATTATATCTTCTGTTATTGTAGGCTCGGAAAAATCAATTATGGTGTCGAGCTTGCTTTTTATAACATCAAGATTGATTTCAGGTAAAGGCTCGGCTTCGCTTGTTGCAGTAGCTTTAATCTTTTCAAGCTCGGCAATCTCTGCTTCAGCCTTTGCAGTAGAAGCGGCAAAGCTTTCCTTTGTAATCTCTCCGTCGGCTCTCATCTCAACAAGATTTTCAAGACGATTTCTGAGCTTCTCAATCTTAATATCAACTTCTGTGTCGGAAGTTTTGCTTTCACTCTTACTTGCAGTTGCATACTTCTTCACCATTTCAAAAGCGTCGAGCACATCTTCTTTTCTGTTCTGCCAGATTTCAGAAAGAACCGTCTTTGCCATAAGGTCAAGCTTCCAGTCGCTTACCATTCTAATGTCGCAGTAGCCTTCGGTATCAAGTCCGTTCTTCTCACGAAAGGATTTACTTCCATAGTTGAGCTGGTTATAACACTGATAACCATAAGCGGAATCGCCACGCTTATTCTTTCTCCACTTATTCTTACGGAAGTTCGCTCCACAGCTGCACTTCATTTTCTTCAGCCATATATCTGTGGAGTTTCTCTTGCCGTAGGTTGTAACAACGCCGTTATTTTCTTTCTTGATAACCTTGCTCTTGCGGATTTCATCACACTTGTGCCAGAGTTCTTCTGAAACAATCGGCTCGAAATCTCCCTTGACATAAACGTGAGTGTCGCTGTCAAGATTTTTTATACGCTTCTGTTCAAGATAATTGTTGCTACGGGATTTGTTATAACAGTTATATCCCATATATGTCGCATTTTTCAGAATGCGTCCGACCTTGCCTGCGTTCCAGCGATAAGTTCCGTCAGCAGCTTTTCTGTGAAGCTTTAAAAGTTCGTCGGCAACTTTCTTTTCGCCATACCCTTTAGAATAAAGCTCAAAGATAATACGCACGGTTTCTGCCTGTTCAGGGTTTATCGTGTAGGTTTCTCCAGGCTTTCTGTCATAGCCTAAGATGTTGCCGCTTCCGTAAAGCACTCCGTTCTCACGGCTTATACGCTGTCCTGCTTTTACTCTTTCGGATACCTTACGGCTTTCTTCCTGCGCAAGAGTTGCCATAAGAGAAAGTCGGAGTTCACCGTCGCCATCCATAGTCCAGATGTTATCATCAACGAAAAATACTTCTACGCCGATATTCTTTAACTCTCTTGTGAAGTTCAAAGTATCAACTGTGTTTCTTGCAAATCTGCACACCTCACGGGTAACAATCAAATCAAATTTTCCACTCTTTGCGTCCTCAATCATTCTGAGGAAGGAGGGACGCTTCTTCGCCTGAGTTCCTGTGATACCCTCGTCAATATACTTGTCGATTACATTCCAGTTCGGGTGATATTTCGCCTGGTCGGAATACCACTGCATCTGATTTTCGAGAGCCGAGAGCTGAGCCTCGTGTTCTGTGGAAACTCGTCCGTAAAATACAACTGTGCGTTCACGATTTCTGTCGAGTGTGCTTATATCAAAATAATTATTTCTTGTCATTTTTATATCCTCCAGATTCAAAGATTTTAACACTTTAAAGCGATTATACACGAATAGAATATTTTTGTCAAGTCCCTTATGGACTGACACGGATTTTTTAATTTTTCAGAAAATCAATCAAGGGGTTTGGGTTCTCCCAACAAGTTTTTTGTATTTGTCGGCGCACGGATTTTCTCTGAAAATGAGGGAGTGTGGCCACAAATGCTATGCTTGCTGTCAACGAAGTTGCAGAAAGCATAGTTTACAAAAAACTGATTGTGTCTATACACAGGCGATGCTTGCTCTCATCTGAAATTGAAAAAGAGCAGGTCGCAAAATTGATGAAGTGTATAGACAAATCATATGCTTGCTCTCAATGATAACAACAGAGAGCAGGCATACAGTTTTTGCAAAAACGTGTCTGTGTCTTTACACAGGCTATGCTTGCTGTCAACGTAAAAATAAATTCAGCCTTGATAGTTTTTCCGAAAGAAAAAATTTTCATTTCAGTTTAAAACCCTGCGTACGTACGTACCATAAGGCTTCGGATTTTTCTTTTCCTTGGTACGTACGTACATACCTTTTTCACTTGGAATGAAAAAAATTATGCTGACTTGCTTCTGTAAGAAACGCTGATACCGACATAACCTCTGACGTAATTTCTTCCGTTGTGAGCTTTGTTCGTAGGTGAGAGATTATAGCTTTCACAGTTGTGATACAGCCAGTCGTAAAAGCTTTTCTGTTTCAGCTCCTGCAAGCCGTTGCTCTGACACCAGTTTACATAAGCGTTGTAAATATCAACGGAACAAGTTGTGCTGTCGGGAGAAAGCTGAACTGCCTGAGCGTCGTTCATAAATTCTGCGACGTTGCAGTTCTCTTGCTTTAAGTTCTCCATTATCTCTCTGGTCTTGTCGCTGACTGTAAAAATAAAATCATTTTCGATAAGTCTCTTTAGTCCTTCAAGTGCCCAGAAGAAAATTCCGTCAAGCTCTGCGATAAGCTTTTCCGAAAGATAGCGGTCAGGCTTTCTGTCAGGGGGAACAGACTTTGTGTCAAGAACAATAAGTCGCCTGTGCCATCCGTCAGTCTTGTCATAAAGAGAGTTCGGATTGCTGTTTGAGAAAACAACTGCCCTCGCACAGAGCTTTGCCTGAATAGCCTGAACATTTTTCTTTTCTACGGAAATACAGGTTTCTGCTGTTACAAGACTTTTCAGAAATGACGTGTCCTTAATTCCCTCGAAGCTCATATCATCATCAACAAGAACGCACTTGCCTACAAGGTTGCCCTGACGAAATTTGTTTTTGGAAAGCGCTACGATACTGTCAAAGTAGCAAGCTTTTCCGAACAGCTTTTCAAGGATAACACCGATACGGCTTTTACCTTCGCCGCCTCGTCCCACAAGAAAGAGCATAGCCTGTGCCTTTGTGGTATTCAGTAAGCAGTAACCGATAAATTCCTGCAACGTTTTTACATCATCAGGTTCAAGGAGTTCGTTTACAAACCCTTCCCACACGGCAGCTTTCTTTGCTGTTTCCTCTGTGTAGCTGACGTTTATTCTGTTGCGGCAGTGCTTCTTTTCGGGCGAGAATGTCCCGTCAATGTGATAAGTGCCGTTGAGGATATGGATTTCGTTCAGGTCTGTTTCCATTTCCTCGGTAAAACAGATATGCCTGAGAGCGTTCATCAGATTTTTGATTTTATTTGCAAGTCCGTAGCGAACGCCTGCGTCCTTCAGCTTTGTTGTGATAAGGCTTTCAACGTAAGCGTCCTCCTGTACTCCGTCAAGATTATAGAAACAGCCTTCAAAGTACTTGAAGTTGTACTGCTTTACAAATTCCTCACAGAAAGCAAGCTCGTCAATTTTCTTTCCGTCGAACCAACCGATAATATTTTCATCAGCAGGCGATACGGGTGTCTGTGTTGTAGTCATTGTTTCTTCTGTCTGCATAATCAATAACCTCCTTGCAGTTTTCCATAAAGTCTTTTCTTTCGTCTGTTGTGCCTGAGATAAAAACATCACAGAAATGCTCATACATTTCAAGCTGTGTCAGGCTTTCGGTGAATAAAGGGTGGAGAGCTTCGTTGTCGCTTTTGGGAGCGTATTCAGTCCGAAATCTGCGTAGTAATGAGCAATAATCGGAGAGAATGCAAAATACCCTTTGTTCCTTTTCTCTCTGGCTTTGTACGCATATTTTCTGTCTGATAATCGGTTTATCTCTCGAATGGATTATGCCGAAGTCAGAGCAGAGCTTTTTCGCCGCTTCATACTGCGTCAAGCCGAACAGCCTTGCTGTAAGCTTTACAACGTCGCCGTATTCGGTGCAGCCGAAGCAGTAAAAATGGTCGTCGTACAGCTTCATAGACGGATTTCTGTCCTCGTGGAAAATGCAAGAGGTCATACTATTGCGTACGCTCATACCGTAATATTCTGCGGCAGAGGGAACGCTGACGGTTTCTTTGACTTCCCCGAAGATGTCCCAGTTTGGATTTCTCATAGGAAATTCCTCCTTAAAATGTGATACAGCGTAAAGCTGACATACACTTTTCGTATATGTAAAGGACATTCGGGGTGGAGGTATATTAAATTTTCAAGGTACTGCGAACGAGTGCACTCTTTTTGTTCGCACTTCCATTATACTACGAAATGTATGTTCGGCACAATTGACATAATACCAGAAATATCGGGTCTGAAAAAGCCGATTTTCCGGGGGTATATTGCTGATAGCAATAGGGATTATTTGACTGGCGATATGCTGTGTTTTCTGTTCGTGTTTTGTTGCAGTTTACATAAAAAATTCCGAAAAAGAAACTTTCATAAGCTCCTTTTCGGGAAAAAACAATAGCTGTTCGTGTGCAATATACACAAAAACAGCTATCTGAAATATTCGGTTTTCCGGCAGTATAGGGGTGGAGGTAAATCACTTTTTTAGAGTATTTCTGCCTTTTGGATAAGCTTGCTCTGGTCTTGTTACTTCTTCCAGAAGTAACGCAAAGATACTTTTGACAGCGGGGCTATCATAAGTCTTTGCGCTCTGCGAGGGATGAGGCAATGCTGCCTCAGAAAAGGGACAAATCTGGGAAGAAAAATGAGTGGTTGAGGCGACTGTTTCGTTAGGTTGAATGAATTTCAATAATATCTATTGGAGGTAAAGGCATATACAAATTTGCGTTATCAGATACTATTACACTAAAAGAAGTAAGTTTTTCAAGAAACAAAAATACTTGACAGATTAATTTACCTTCTTTATCTGGATGAAGAAATAGCATATGAATTTTTAAATCAGATTCTTTCATTATAGAAAAAGAATCTGTAATATCGTTCGGTGTTGGGCAAACCCATCGACAATCCCCACACTTTTCTTTCATTTCTCCACAAATTGCTTTATGTAGCATTTGGCGTATTTCGATTGCAATCTTATCATTCTTATAAGATTCATCAAGTTTTAAGCAAGCGTATTCATATGCTATTTTCAGTGCAAATAATGCAAACCTATTTAATTCAATCGGGCAATCATATGAAACAGTTGGTTGATAGGAAATAACTGTAGCGTTATCTAATTTACTCAACACATCATTAATATCTTCTTGATTATATCCTTTTCTTTTAAGGCTTTTAGTAATCATGTTTCGAGCTTCATCCTTAGAATTGACATTACCTTTAAAACGCAATCCATCTTTTGTTGGTTCGGTTGACAATTGAGGTACAAGTGTTACATTAAAAGCATCATCAACTCTGATTTGGCGACCAAATTGGTCGGTGCCTTGTTTAAATGGATTGGGAATTTTTCCGCTTTCTCCTTTAAGAGCAAGTTCTTTTCTTATCATTTCAATAAGCATATGGTTAACAAAATAATTGTCAACATTTTGTCCCAGTTTATTATTACAGTTAGCACAAACATCATTTGTTATTAGCCGAGTATTGCCAAGCGATAATGGAATGATATGTTCTATACTCCACGAGTTATTCTCTTTACGGAGTTCATCATCTGTTTTTTCACAAAAGATGCATCTCTTTTCGGACATATACTTATTCTCCTCTCATTTTACTAGTAATAATTGGATTTGATAATTTATGCTATGTGAAAATAAAAGCAAACAAAACATTAGTCTAACAATAGGGTTGAATAATAGGTTTCAATATCCTTTGCCAACAACTCCCATTTCGGCTCTTTTATCCCATGCGGAACAGTATAAATACAGCCATCGTGCAGGAAAACAGGGTCTCCATTACAAGTTGCAAATACGAATTGTGCATTCAAGTATGAATACTCTGTTTGTACAGCAACAAGCTTATCCGCTGATATAAAACGAGTGAAATTTATTTCTACATCCAAAGGGTTTTTCTCCTTGTAAAAACTACGTAGGGTATCAGGAACAACATCTAGACTGCCATCATATTTAGCAAATACGTTTCGACTATCTTGAGCAATGGCTTTTTCAACAAATTCTAAATAAGTCATAATGCCTCCTTATACTGAAAAAGATGGGTAACATTTTTCGATTGTGTATATTCTTATTTTTTCAGCAAAATGTCGTTGATGTACAGCATCAACTACGGAATAAGTAATCATAATTATTCCTATACTTACAGACACGATAATACCTGCCGCACCGCCCCAAATACCTTGTGCTGCTATAGATACAGCTAATAAGGAAAGTGAGAAAAGAGCCTGTTTTCCTGTTTGTATCAGAGCTTCCTTGGTTGCCACGCCTTTAATCTTTAGCTTAACAAATTGATATGTAGAGAATACAGCTATGGTAAGAGCGCCTACCACTCCCATATTAACCATTTTTGAAACGTTCTCCGTAATGGTGACACCAATATTCTCTAGTACACCAGAAACAGCCTGGGTGGCAACTTCTCCAATTGTTCTGCCTATGCCGTAGCCAACAGCCGACATTACCCCAGATTCAAGACCACTTTTCGCACCTTCAACTGCCGCTAATTTTAAAGTATCGGGAGTTATTCCAGATTGAGCTAGTGTTGTAATAAATCCGATAGTTAAGCCAACACCAGCACCAATTGCGACAGCTAGTCCGAGACCTTTCAATTCGTTTTTAAAAACACGTTTTGAATTGGTCTTTTCAAGCATTTTATTTTTATCGGTCATAGGCTCATTGCTTTCATTGCCCCAATCTCCGTTATGACCTTTCTGTAAGTGTTCTTCTCTGTCCTTATAGAACTTTATATTGTCTGGATTGGCTTGCTGCTCTGGATGGTCTGCAACATTTTGTTGATGATGTCCTTCAGCCCCTCTAACACTATCGTGCTCTAAAATCTGTGCCTTTTCATCGGCATTCCAATTAGCAGAGCCGTTGCCGCCCATTTCTATATCCGCTTTTTCATACATCCATGCTCTCTTTACTCCCATATTGCGAGCAGCTTGATTTGGGGTGCTAAGGTCATATCTTTGTGCATCGCTTGCTCTTAAGGAATTGAGTTTCGTAAGATAATTGTTAAGCTGAGCATTGTATCCGTTCGTGGTAGTCATAGTTGTATATGACACACTTGAAATCGGAACAGCAGAAACACCCCCAGTATATAAAGAATTTATGCTATTGCGTTTTACTTCTGGTTGCTGATAAAAAGTCAAACTGCGGTTATTCTTTAGGGATGTTAACATAATATCACCTCAATTTTCTTTCACACTCTATGGAGTATCTTGTTAAAGCCAACTTGCCATCATCGTCTAACTTACTGAAAATGTAAGAGTAAACGTGATTGTAGTAAATCAGAGTTTCATTAAATAATCGAGAGGCATCGAACGCAAAAAGCGTTGTCGAGGCTAGCGAAAATAGCTGTGTCTGATTTTTGTACTTGCTCTCATCATTTCGGAATTTATTAAAAGCTGTAGCAAAAGCATCGGCAGCCTGCTTATTATAGGCAATATTCTTTTTATGCTCCAACTGATGCATTTTTACGCTAATAAGCTCTGTAATATCCTTTGTTAAAGTATCATATACAGCACTTTGCTCATCAGTAAGCACATTTTTATTAATGTCATTATCGAGCTTACCTACTTTTGAAAGAACATCATCAAATTCCTCTTGTGCAGTCGCTCTCTGTAAAGTGTCCTTTAGTGCGTACAATTCTTTCAAACAGTCAGAATTGTGCGACTCAATCGCAATACGCTCAGATTCAATTCTTTCTGCTTTGGTATTCTCGATTTCACTATAGATTTCATCAATGCGTTTCTGATGCTGTGATAATGCTTCAACAGCATCGCTTGTAAGTATAGCGTTTTCCGTATAGAATGCCAGAACAACATTTGCCTGTTCAGCAAAATTTGCTCTATCGGCAAATGACGGAAGCGTTTCTGCTAAAGTACAAAGATACGCAAAATATACAGAAAAAATCTGTTCATCAGCTGGATTACGATTGAAAAGGTTGCGCCCTACTAATAAAGCTTCGGTGATTTTTCCTTCGCTTCTGTATTTCTCAAACAAACTAAGCATTTTTACCCTCCTATTAGTCATTCCCAGTTGTAAAGGTTATAAAACCAATATTTTACAACGGGATATTCTCGAAAAAATAAGATGTGTTTTTAAGGTTTGCAATTTTTCGTTGAAGTTCATCGATGTCATAACCATTAACTGTTTCACGAAGATTATTAACATAATCGTTCCAATCTTCGTCCAACTTTGCTGCTGCTTGGTCAAAAGCATTTTCGGTCTGTTCCCAATACTTTCGAATTCCTTCACGAAACTTTTCGCTAAAATCATTTTCGTCAAACGCTGCAACTATTTTTTTAGCAACATTCTTTTCCCAGCCGCCACCAAACAGTTTTGCAAGAGCTAATCCGCCTGCAATCAACAAGCCAACTGCTATGCCTATCGGTCCAAAAATAGACGAGGTGACTATTCCACCGAAAATAGAAGTTCCGATTGACAAACCTGCACCTGCAAGTAAAATCGTTCCATAAATAGTACTTGCAAGGAAGCCGCCAAATCCGCCAATTAAGCCGAGATTAGACAGAGCAGAAGCAAATGCCCATCCGGCATCAAAATCAACATCTATACTATTTTTATCAAATGGACGAGATATGCTTTGAGTGTATGATGTGATATACTCTTTGGTCTTTTCTGTAAGAAGCTCGGATTTTTGTGTTAAAATTTTCTCGCAACGCTCCTGTACCATACTTTGTAACGAACTTCCAAATAGTTCAATATCGTCCTTTTTGTTTTTTATTCCTTTTGATTTTATCAGCTGAACTAATGCATCGGTATTAATTGTATCTGATAAATATCGGGTAAACTCATCGATAGAATCATTTGAAAGACGAGATATTTCATCTCGAACATTGTTCTTTCGCTTGTCGTTGTCTTTTATACGAGATAACTCGTTTTTATCAATTTCGGCAAGTAAATCTACATATTTTTCACGCTCGGCAACAATTCCTTCGTATTTTTGGATTTCGCTTGTAAGGTTTGGTTTTCGAGATTCAACGTAGTTACGAACAAAAACTTTTGCTTTCTCGTTTATAATAGCGGGTAAAGACTCAAGAATTTCTGTTAAGGCAGCGTTAAAAGGCGAACAGATATCTGGAATGTCTATCGTGTATGCAAAGAAACGAGAGCGAAGCTCCTCAAAACCGTTATTTGCATAAGCATAACCTGATAAAATTTTTCTATCATCCCAATATCCATCTGGAAGTGTTTTAAGAAGATTTGCACATCCTACATCAAGGATTTCCTTAAGTTGTACTCTGTTGCCATTATTTACTGTATGTGCCTGAGACGCGATGATAAAAAGGTTAGAAAGCGGCTTTAAAGTGTTCTCACCATTTTTTTCCCATGTAGGGAGCTCTGTTATATTGCGTTTAAGATATGTAATATCTTCAATTCGCATAAAACCATTTGCTTGAGAGAGATAAAGAACAACATCAGCCTTTTGTGCAGTGGCAAAAGTTATATTATCGTCGCTTTCGGTTTCTGTGCCAAAACCCGGCAAATCAACAATGTCGCACGTTTTCAAAATAGGTGCATCAAGGAAAACTACTGCTGCGCCAGCTTCTTTATCATAGTTCTCGCCTTGTCTTGTTCCGAAAGAACGTAAAATTTCTNCACCGCCGGCACCTATTTTCCAAGAACGGCAATATTCTTCGTCGTGTAATTTGCGTTCGTCCCACAAGTTTTCTTCGCCAAGCTGATTAGTAAACACCCACACATCTTCCTCAATGAACGAAGGTCTATCCGAAATGTGTTTTATATAAACGGCGATAGATGTAGTTGGAGTCCAAGAGGTAGGCATTTTTTCAGTGCCTAACAATGCATTAATAAGAGTACTTTTTCCAGTATCGGAACGTCCCACAATCGCAACTTTAGGCTTAACCAGATTTGCAACTATTCCGTTTTGCAAATCGTCAATGTAAGCTTTTCGGCATTCGTCTGAAATTTCCATTTCTTTTAAAGCAACAGAAATATATTCAGAAAGGGTGCATTTAGTAAAATTCGCTTTTTCCCAAGTGTTTTCTACCTCTAAAGGTTTTGGTATCGGTTTTTTCCAACCGGTCAATTCCTCGTATGTAGCACCAGTTTTTTCGAGAATTTTTTGTATGACTTGGAAAGGGATGCTGTCTGGGTCTTTCTCCCATCTCGAAACACTAGATTGCTCTACGCCTATTAATTCAGCAAAAGCAGACTGTGTCTTTATTTTGAGCTTGTCCTCACGAAAAGATTTTAAATCCATAAAAAATCCTCCTTTTTTCTTATTAACTGCATTATACCACAGTATTTTCGAGATGTCAATAGTTTTATGCAAATTTGCATAAAACAAATATGCAGATTTGCATAAAAAGTATTCGGAATGCTTCTTGTATAACAAAACCTCCCAATTCCTTACGGAAAAGGGAGGTCTTATTTTTAATATTCCAGATAAATATCAACAGTCAGGTCGTTCCATTGATTTTTTCTCAGGTACGAGCCTGTGGCTTTTCGGAAGGCTTTTGCCTCGTCAAAACCTATGCTGAATGTGTGAAAAGGCGTTCGCCTATCTTTATCTGAGTGCAGCCTGTGCAGCAGCCAAACGAGCGATTGGCACTCTGAATGGTGAGCAGGATACATAATTCAAACCTACATTATGGCAGAACTCAACAGTTGATGGGT
>JGI24712J26585_10003884_pt1 | contig 11633 bp, 10 predicted proteins | sample BioPla3DNA2_FD_26585 | JGI IMG/M metagenome (IMG submission 26585)
GGTTTATACTGTGTGGATGCCTCATACCGGCGCTTTGGGGGAGCCGCGCCCCATTATATCGAGCTGTATCAGGGNCTGGGTCTGTCTTCTGCCGATGCCGAAAACACCGTGCGAAAAACCGCCGCACATTCCCCTTTGCTGCACGATACACCGCAGACGGACTTTTCTTTTGCAGAGAGCCGCTCCAAAGAAGCGGAAGCGCGTCTGGCCGCCATAGAGATCGAAACGGCCAAAGAGCTCGTGGAAAAAACGCGGGGCTATGCGCTGGTAATGGACGGTTCCCTGATCCGCTTTCAGATCCTTGTCCCCAAACCGTGGGAAGAACTGCAAAGCCTCTGCCGAAAAAAACACATCCCGATCATCGGGGTGATAGAGGATATAAAAACCCATAGCCTCGGGCAGGCGCTTGCTGCGGCGGGCAAAACAAAATACACCCACTATGACCGGGAAATCCTGGCGGGGCGTCTGGCCAAAGGCGAGATCTATATCCCGAACAAAGAAATATCCGGCAAGGCGGAACGCGGGCTTTCCACTTTGTTTGCCCGCTTCTCCACCGAACCCCGGGTGATCGGTGTGGATATGGACGGCGAAGCCGAGGTGGAGCTTTTGTTTCTGACACAGGTGTTATACGCCATCACACCCGTTCACGGCCGCGGCATTCCTTATTTGCTGGACATTGTAGACAAAAAAGCCCGGCTGGAAGATGCCCGCAGCGCGGAAATGATGAAACACAGCGTAGACCCGGATGTATGGGAAGCGTATTTCATCAGCAACCGGGATCGCAGAAAATTATAAGGAGGATGCATGAAAGTAGCAGGTATAACCGGTCAGCAGGAGGTTTATGTATCCTCCGACGAACGGAATTTTCGTATCAATGAGTTTTTGCTGGTAGAAGACCCGCTGCAGGGGGATCTGCTGGGGGAAATAGTGGTGGCGCACACGTTCAATCCCTATATCCCGATGAATCTGGGGGGCGAGGTAGCGGACGACCGCATGCTGGATGCGCTGCGCAGCATCGGATACGAAGTGGATACCGAAACCGTCTACGTCGGCAAACTCCGGCTTCTGGCCGAGGCGAACTATCCCGTGCAAACGGGCGCATCCCTGCGAATTCCCACTTTTGAGGAAGTGCGCAAGTATTTTATGCGCACCTCGGTAGAAGAGGGGATGATCCTGGGCGTGATAAAAAACACCGATGTCGTTGCAAAAACTATGGATGCCGAACTGCAAGGAATCACCGAAACCTTTGAAGAAGGCCATGCCGTAGCGCAAAAGGATATTCCGTATCTGTATGATCTGCGCGGGATGCATCAGTACCCGCATATCGGCATTTTCGGCGGTTCGGGCTCCGGGAAGTCGTACGGATTGCGGGTGTTTCTGGAAGAGCTGATGCAAAAGCGCGTGCCCGCCATCATGGTCGACCCGCATTACGAAATGGGCTTCACCGAAGGAGACAAAGCGCATTTGTATGAGGGGCGCTCTTTTGTCGTGCAGGTCGGACAGGAAGTCGGTGTGCAGTTTCGCGAGATAAACACCGCCGACCTCAGAAATCTCATCGGCACCTCGTCCGAACTGACCGAATCCATGGTAAATGTGATTGAAGCGATGCACTGGAAAAACGACGAACTGTATACTTTCCGCGACCGCATCAGCATGCTGATTGAAGCGCTGGAACTGGGTTCCGCCGATGCGATTGAAGAGCGCATCCGCGCGGCACAGAGCCCGGCGGAAAAAGAGGGATGGGTACACCGGCTGGGTGTGTACAAACGCTTCGGCAATTTTCCGATGGCGTCGGTGCGGGGCGTGCAGTGGCGCTTGAACCGGCTGGAAAAACAGGGCATATTCACCGGCAGTACCGAACCCGTCGAGCGCGCACTCATGGAAGGCAAACTCGTTGTGCTGCAGGGCGGCACGCGCCTTTTGCAGGTGTTCACCACCTATTTGTGTCATAAGCTGTACAATCAAAGAAGGAATTACAAAGATGCGGAAGTCACCGGCGAAACGGCAGAACCCTTTGTGCCGTTTATTGTCTGTACCGACGAAGCCCACAATTTTGCGCCGCAGGGGCTGGATATCCCCTCCAAGAGCGTCTTTCGGGAGATTGCCCAGGAAGGGCGCAAATACGGNGTNTTTCTCGTANTGGCAACCCANCGGCCGGCGCTTCTGGACAATACCGTCACTGCACAGCTGAATACCAAACTCATTTTCCGCACCGTGCGCGCCAGCGATATGCAGACCATACAGGAAGAAACCGACCTGAGCGCAGACGATATCCGGCGACTGCCGTATCTGCAGTCGGGCGATGTTTTTATCTCCGAATCCGCCGTCGGCCGCACCGTGTACGCGCGCATACGAAAAAACCATACGCAGAGTCCGCACGGAAAAAACCCGTTCGACGAACTGAAAGAACTGGCCCATGCCGAATACGACAAGGCGCGGAAGCTTCTCTGGGACAAACTCCCCGTATCCGATCCCGTACAGACCGCCAAACATATTGAAGCCGAAGGCAACGGCACCTACACCGGGCAGGAAATCGAACGCATGCTGGAACAATTGCTTGCTGCCGGAGAGATAGAGGCAAAAGAAAATATCTTAGGCATGAAGACCTATAAAATGAAAGAAAACTAAAAACAAAAAACGCCCGGCTTCTGGACAGAAACCGGGCGTTTCTTTTTTTTATTCGTAAGCCTGGATCAGTGCGCTGCCTAATTGGACAACTTTTTGGACGGAATAGTCCTGGGTGATCTCCTGCATTTTTTCGGCGATTTGTTGCATGCGCGCTTCGTCGTCGGCCAGGCTGACAATGGCTTCGTTGATCTTGTGCGGATCGGGCACGTATTCGGCCAGTCCCGCATCCAGCAAAAAGTCCAGGTTTTCTTCTTCCTGCCCGGGGATATAGTAGGGGATAATCATCGGCAGGCCCTTTTTCAGGCATTCCGAGGTGGTTAAGCCGCCGGGTTTGGTGATCATGATATGCGACTGGTCCATAATCTCGGATACATTGGTGATAAAGCCGTAGATTTTGAGCCGCCCCTGCACGATCGCGTAGGAATAACGCTGGATGAGCTTGTCGCGCAGCTTTTCATTCGTGCCGCATAAAACGCTGATATGATAGCGCTCGTCGAGATTGATCATTTCTTCGAGTATGGTTTCAATCCCGCTCATACCCATACTGCCGCCTGCCAGAAGGAGATTGAGCGTTTCGTGTGATTTGGGCAGGGTGGGGGCGCTGTAAAACTCTTCTTTAATCGGGATTCCGTAGGCAAAGATCTTGTCTCGGGGAATGCCGAAGGAGACCAGACTCTTTTTTGTGTAATAGGAGCCGACGATATAGGCATCTACCCCGGAGTCGATATACAGGCTGTTGGGAAAGAAATCCGTGATTATCGAGATAAGCGGAACCTTGATCTTGGCGCGTTTTTTAAGCCCTGCGATAATCGGAACCGGAAACGGATGGGTTGCAATGATCAGATCCGGTTGATAGTCTTTTACAACGGCGTGATTGCGGCGGCTGGAGATGGTGGTCAGGGTGGAAGCGATCACTTCCTTGGCCGGTTTGTGATTGCAGCCGTAGTAGAGTTTTCCGTATAGGGTAGGCAGTTTGTCCGCCAGAAGTGAATACGATTTGGATACGACGGTATCGACATCGGGATGCGCAATTTCCAGGGAGTTCATAACGGCTACTTCATAGCCGGATTTTTCAAATCCGATGCGCAGGTTTCTGGCAACTTCGTTGTGCCCGCCTCCGGTCGATATGGTCAGGATGAGTACTTTTTTCAAGAGAGCACCTCCGCTCTTATTATACTTGAGTGCACCGGCAATGTCACAGCGCTAAGCAGCTAAGAGCTTACATTAGTCTTTTNTTTTTGCGGTATTCGACCATAACGTCCTTGAAAATATCCGCCGAGGAGGGCGGTGTATACGTGATGGCATTGGCACCGGCCTCGATCGTGCGCAGAATATGCTCGTCGTTGTCGCCGCCGGTGGCAATCAGCGGGAAATCGTCGCCGACGATTTTACGGATATGCCGGACCAGTTCTGCGGTTTTAGGGCCGCCGGTTACGTTGAATATGCGTGTGCCGGCCTCGATTTTGCCTGCAAAATCATCGTGGAAGGCACCGACCGATGCAATGATCGGTATATCGATCGCCTCGGCAATACTGCGGATATTGTCATTGGGCATCGGCGCATTGACCACGACGCCGTAGGCACCCAACAGTTCCGACTGCAGCGCTAACATCACCGAGCGCATACCCGTGGTTTGTCCGCCGCCGACCCCGGCAAAAACCGGCACCGACGCCACTTCCAGAATCGCATTGGTGATAGACAGCTGGGGTGTGAACGGATAGACGGCAATGACGGAATTGGCATTGCAATTGCTGATGATGGACACATCGGTAGAAAAAAGAAGGGACTTGATCCGTTTGCCGAGAATATTGATCCCGCTGCACTGATAAATGGATTCGGGGACTTTGACCATGCGGCCCCGCAATCGGGATTCTATTTCCGGTATATATTTTGCTCGCTTCATAGGGTCACCTCAATGTATAAATCGGTCGTATTTGTGATACCATCAGACTAAAGGCAAAACCGATTGCAAAAACGGATTCTCCCTTTAGTCAGATGTCATTCTTATGATAACATGAATATTGACAGAATGGGGAATATGTTAGGAATTCAGGAGGAAATCATGAGCTTGGAGATTGCGAAAGCGCATTTACGAAAATACGGGAAAGAAGAGGCCGTACAGGAGTTCGCCGTTTCGTCGGCAACAGTGGAACTGGCGGCAAAGGCGGTGGGTACAGAACCCGGCCGCATCGCGAAGTCTTTGACGTATCAGTTTGAAGACACCGGCCTGATGATCGTTGCCGCGGGAGATGTACGCGTACAGAACCGCTTGTTTAAGGCGACCTTCGGGATGAAAGCGCGCATGCTGCCGCCGGAAGAGGTACCGGAGAAAACGAATCATGCCGTGGGCGGGGTGTGCCCTTTTGGCGTGCCGGAAGCGCTGCCTGTTTATTTGGATGAGTCGCTCAAGGCGTACGATATTATCTACCCTGCCTGCGGTTCGGCCAATTCCTGCGTCAAACTGACCCCGGAGGAATTGTATGAGATTGCCGGGGCAAAAGGCTGGGTGCGGGTGACCGAATGACCCGGCAGTCGCTCACCCATCCGATCCGGCCGGTCTACGACAAAAACAGCCGGATTCTGATCCTCGGTTCGTTTCCTTCGGTTTTATCCAGAAAAGAAGGCTTTTTCTACGGCAATCCGCAGAATCGTTTCTGGAAAGTGCTGGCCGCGGTGTTGCAGACAAAAACCCCTATCACCGTGCCGGAGAAAAAGAAGATGCTGACAGAGGGCCATGTGGCCCTGTATGATGCGGCGATTGCCTGCACGATCAAAGGATCCGCCGATGCAACCATGCAAGATACCACCCCGGCCGATCTGACCCCCATACTGGAGACGGCAGCAATCCGCGGGATCTTTGTCAACGGCCGCCAGGCCGAACGCATAATGAAAGAAGCCGGTGTGAACGTGCACTATCTGCCCTCCACCAGCCCCGCCAATGCGAGAATGAGCGCAGAAAAACTCATCGAAGTCTGGACAAGCACCCTGCGCCCGTATCTGGAGGATTAAAAAAGACCCCTTGCGAGGTCTTTTTTTATGAGAAGGCCCAATTGCCTTTTTCAAATACGGGGACTTCTTTTCCGTCTTTGGTGATGCCTGTGATGGAAAGGGTGGCGTCTCCTATCATAAAGTCTACGTGCGAAAGGGAGCGGTTCACTCCTTTTTCCTGCAGTTCCTCTTCGGTCATTTTTTCGCCGCCGGACAAGGATGTGGGATAGGCTTCTCCGAATGCGAGGTGACAGGCGGCGTTTTCATCAAACAGCGTGTTGTAGAAGATGATGCCCGTGTCGGAAATCGGGGAATGATACGGCACCAGGGCTACTTCGCCCAGATAGCGGGAGCCTTCATCTACAGAGAACAGTTCTGTCAGGGCTTTTTCTCCCTGTGCTGCCTGGTATTCTTCCACGCGGCCGTCTTTTAGCACCAGGCGGAAATCGTCGATCAGCTGTCCGCCGTAGTTTAAGGGCTTGGTGGAGTAAACGACGCCGTTTACACCGGTTTTATGCGGGAGCGTGAACACTTCTTCTGTGGGGAGATTCGCGACAAAGGGTTCGCCTTTGGCGTTTTTGGAACCACCGCTCGTCCAGACATGGCCTTCGGGCAAAAGAATCTCCAGGTCGGTACCTTTGTCGGAGGTAAAGTGCAGCTTTTCGAAATCGTGCTTTTGCAGGAAGTCCTGTCGCTTTTGCAGATCGTCCAAATGCGCTTTCCAGGCGGCAATGGGGTCTGTTTCATGCATGCGGGTGGCCGCAAAGATACGGTCCCACAGACTTTCCACGGCTTCTTCCTCGGTTTGATCGGGGAAGATTTTCTGCGCCCATTTGCCGGTCGGTACACTGATGACACACCAGGACACTTCATCGTTCATCATTTTTTTGCGATATGCTTCCAGTCCTTTGGCGGTAGACTTCTGATTGGCAATAATCTTTTGGGAATCGATCCCGTCTAAAAGATCGGGGTCGGCGGAAGAGATGGCAAGAAACTTGGCGCCGCGTTCGGCGAGATCCGTAAACTTCACCTTTTGCCATTCGGGGAAGCGCGTAAAATGATCCAGGGCTTCGTTTTCGAAGCGCTGCCGCGTGACAAAATCGTCGCCCCAGTTGATATCGACTTCTTTTGCGCCCGCTTCGTATGCGGCTTGTACGGCCGCGCGGCCGAATGCCTGTGCCTCGACCGGGCAGCGAATGGAAACGATGTCGCCTTCTTTCACCTGCAGGCCGACTTCCATGGCCAACTGTGCGTAATGATTTAACATTGTCTTGTTCATTTCAACCCCCTATACATTTTGGTTGTTCTTTGTTAGTTTACCATGTTTTTCAATCGGCGTCATCCGATGCGGTCGAAGAAAAAGCCCCGCACGGGGACGGATCCCTTGGTGCGGGGCAAATCGCAATATTCCTATTATTTTACGGTGAGTTCCTGTTTGTTCTCCCAGAGTCCGTGAATATTGCAATAGCTGGCAGCGTAGAGCGTGCCGGATTTTTTAGCCTGCATAACGGCGGTGATCTGCGGTTCGCAGAATACGTCGTACTCGCCGTGCGCGGCAAAGGTGAATGTGCCGACTTCCACGGGGTAATTGCTGCCTTCGGGCTGGAAGTACAGTTTCATCCAGGCGATGTAGTGTTCCAGTGTGTTGGGGTGTCCGATTTCTTCCCCTATGTGCACGGTTACCTCAAAATTTTCGCCCGCGGTTACGGTTTCGGGGGCTTTGATGTACGGAACGTGCTTTTCGCCTTTCCAGTCACCGGTTTGATACGTTTTACTTAACATGTTTGCAACACTTCCTTTCCTGATGGTATGTACCCGAGAAGCAAGTGGGGTAAACATAAGAGGAAGAATGACTTGGGTTGCACCCGTGGTGTAGCTATTAAGAAGAAAGAGGCAAGTATGGATTATCAGATACAGGTAACAACCGCTTTCGGGCTGGAAGCCGTCACCCGGCGGGAAATGCAGGCATTGGGTTTTTCCGATATACAGACAAAAGACGGACATTTGGAAACACAGGGCGGTGCAAGAGAGATTGCCCGGCTGAATCTGTGGCTGCGCACGGCGGACCGGGTGCGCCTGGTGTTCGGGCGCTATTCCGCCACAAGCTTTACCGAACTCTTTGACGGCGCCTATGCCTTGCCGTGGACCGAACTTCTGCCACCGGATGCGGCTTTCCCGGTAGACGGACGCAGCTACAAGTCCAAGCTGTTCAGCATTTCCGATTCGCAGGCGATTGTGAAAAAAGCCATTGTGGAAAAAATGAAAGAAGCGTATAAAACGGACTGGTTTTCAGAAAGCGGCGTCGTGTTTCCGCTGGAGGTCTCCCTAAGAAACGATATCGCCACGATCACGGTCGACACATCCGGGGACGCGCTGCACAAAAGAGGGTATCGGAAGGCACAGGGCGAGGCCCCATTGAAAGAAAACCTGGCAGCCGCCCTTTTGCTTTTGTCGTATTGGAATCCCGAACGGACACTGCATGACCCGTTTTGCGGTTCGGGGACCATCCCGATTGAAGCCGCCATGATCGGGCGGAATATGGCGCCGGGTCTGGATCGGGAATTTGCAGCACAGTTTTTCTCCGACGATTTTGCCAAAGCTTTTGCGGCAGAAAGAAAGCAGGCTCTTTCTGTGATCGACTATGACCGACGTCTGTTTCTTTTCGGGTCCGATATCGAACACCGGGCGGTACTGTCCGCCCGTGATAATGCCGCCAATATCGGTCTGGAAGAGGACATTACGTTTTTTATTAAAGATGTAAAAGAACTGGACCTGCTGGACAAATACGGTGTGTGCGTGACCAATCCGCCCTATGGAGCGCGTCTGGGAAAAGAAGAGGAGGCCGAAGCCCTGATCCGCACATTCGGCCGGAAGTTTCAGAGCGTACCCAGCTGGTCCGTTTATGCACTTTCTCCGTTGGAACGCTTTGANTCCTGCTACGGGAAACCGGCCGACCGCCGGCGCAAACTGTACAACGGCGATCTGAAAGTAGACTATTTCCAGTATTACGGCCCGCGCCCCCCGAAAGACTACAAATACTAAGGAGCTTACCGATGAAAATATACACGAAAACCGGTGACAAAGGCACTACCGGCCTGTTTGACAATACCCGCGTACCCAAAGACGATATTCGCGTAGAAAGCTATGGCACGATCGACGAACTCGGCAGCTGGCTGGGCCTGTGCCTGCATGAGATCGACGAAGACTGGATCAGAGAAGCGCTTTTGCAGGTGCAGAACCGCCTGTTTGTGGTCGCGTCCAGTCTGGCCACATCCGACCCGAAAAAGGTACCGCATGAAATTACGGAAGACGATGTACGGCATCTGGAAAAGATCATCGACCGCGCGATGGGTGAGCTCGACAATCCGACCGGATTCATCGTACCCGGTTCATCGCGGGCATCGGCCCATCTGCATGTGGCACGCACGGTCTGCCGCCGGGCGGAACGACGCATTATCCGCCTGCAGGAGAGCTACGAGATCGCCCCGATGGTTGCCAAATATGTAAACCGGCTGAGCGATGCCATCTACGCCTGCGCCCGCCGCCTGGAAACCGAACAACGCCCCGTCCGATACGATTAGAAAAACCCCTACGGCCGTTTGATGCTCAAACAGGCATTTCCCGCGTAATCCTTTCGCATGGATCCATTGTGTTTGCTTTCATTGTCAGAACTACGGCGTTTTGATACAATGGCATTACAAAGTGAAAAAGAGGATCTTACTATTTTTGGAAAACGGGATTAAGAGGAAATGCCTATGATGTTATTCGGACACCAGAAAGACAGAATCGCAGAATTTGATACGGTGTATCATGTACTGGAGAGCATGGCGGATCTTGTCAGTGTGCTGGACGAAGACGGCCGCTATATCTATGCCAATCGGGCCATGATCCAAAAGATCGGCCGGAGTCCGGTGGGCACGTATTTTGACGATGCTTCCAATTATCTGCTGGGCTTTTCTTCTGTGCCCAATGTACGCCACACCAAATCCACCGTGGTGCGGGAAGAGCGGATCGACGACGAATACTATTCGGTCACCACATCGCCGGTATTATATGAAGACGGGCGGATTCAGGCTTTTGTGGAAGTGTATCACGATATCAGCGCCAAAATTAATCTGACGATCGATCTGGTCAATACGAATCGGAAAATGTCCGATGATATTCAGTTTGCAAGAAGCATACAAAAAAAGATTCTGCCCGAAAGCATGGACATGGGCAATGTTCATTTTAAGGCGCAGTATTTTCCGTCGGAACGACTCTCCGGCGATTTTTACGATATTATCGCCGTAGACGATCACCGCTTCGTTTTTTATATCGCCGATGTAATGGGCCATGGGGTGACGGCGTCGATGATGACGATTTTTGTGCGCCAGACCATGCGCTCGCTGATCAATGAAGACCCGACGCCCAATGTGGTATTGGAGGGCCTGCGCGATGCGTTTTGTGAACTCGATCTGGGCGATTCCAATTATTTCACCCTCTTTTACTGTCTGTACGATACTCACACGGGCGAACTGTGCCATACCAATGCCGGGCATTCGGCAATGCCTTTGGTTTACAATGACAAAAAAGCGGAATTCATCCGCCAGCCCGGTGTACCGGTGTCGCCGGTATTCCGTGCTATTTCCTATAAAAATGCCAGCATGACCCTGAAAACAGGTGACCATGTACTTTTATACACCGACGGGGTGACAGAAACCGTAAACATAGAAGGCGAGCAGTTCGGAGAAGAGCGTCTTCTTTCTCTCGTGCAAGGAGCGGAAGAGGATATCCTTCGTATGATACTGCAAAATGTGACCCGTTTCCGATGGGGAGAAATGCAAGACGATATCGCGCTGATTCTCATGCGGATTGACGAAAAAGGAGTAGAGCTATGCAATTAATCACCGACTTCAGCCGGGCAGGCAATCTGAATGAAACAGACTGGGAGAACGGTCTGCACGCATTGGAGACCCTTGTGTCCGGACAAGGCAAAGGCAGCGAATTCACAGGCTGGATCCGGCTGCCTTTTTCGTATGATACACAGGAATACGAACGCATCAAACAAGCGGCCCAAACCATTCGCGAACAATCCGAGGTACTGCTCTGTGTGGGAATCGGCGGTTCGTATCTCGGCACAAAAGCCGTATTGGACAGTCTGCTGCCGTATTTCGGGAATCCTGCAGGCCCGGAGATCCTCTACGCGGGGCAGACGCTGTCGTCTTCTTATCTGCGTGAACTGAAGGATTATCTGGCGGATAAAGACTATTCCGTAAATGTCATTTCCAAATCCGGCACGACAACCGAACCCGCCCTGGCCTACCGGGTGATCGCGGAATGGATGCAGGAAAAGTACACCGAAGAGGAAATCCGCACACGCACCTTTATCACAACGGACAAAGAAAAGGGCGCCTTAAAAACACTGGCGGATGAAAAGGGCTACGAGACCTTTGTGGTTCCCGATGATATCGGCGGGCGGTATTCGTTTTTGAGCGCGGTGGGGCTTTTGCCCATTGCCGCGGCGGGCGTTGATATCGATGCCCTGCTTCGCGGCGCACAGGACGCCTCGGCTTTATACACCACAAAAGAAGAAGGCAATGCCGCTGTGGAATACGCCCTGCACCGGAATCGCCTTTTGCAGGAAGGAAAAGATATCGAACTGTTTGTGGCCTACGAACCCAATCTGATGACAATCGGCGAATGGTTCAAGCAATTGTTCGGAGAATCGGAAGGCAAAGAGGGAAAAGGCATCTTNCCGGCGTCGTTGCAGTTTACGACCGATCTGCATTCCATGGGGCAAATGATCCAGGAAGGCCAAAGGAATCTGTTTGAAACGGTGCTTTTTGTGGAAGAACCCGTGGGCGATCTCACCGTACCGAAAACCGAAGAGGATCTGGACGGCCTGAATTATCTGGCGGGCGCTTCCTTGCACGAGGTCAATGAGAAAGCGCGGCGCGGGGTGCTCAAAGCGCATGTGGCAGGCGGCGTGCCGAATATTTTCCTGCAGATTGCCAAGGCGGATGCGTATCACATCGGGG
>JGI24712J26585_10003885_pt1 | contig 11631 bp, 10 predicted proteins | sample BioPla3DNA2_FD_26585 | JGI IMG/M metagenome (IMG submission 26585)
ATTAATTTTTGTGCTGAAGAAGGACTTAAATATTTAGATTTCTACACTCTTTTAGCGGATAAAAAAGGGCGGATTGACCGCCGTTATACAGTTGAAGGGTTACATATTTCAGGTAAGGGTTATGCGGTAATTGCAAAGGCCTTAGCCCCTTATTTATAAATTAACGATAAGGAATAATTAATCCGCGGAAATGTTCAACGATAAAGTCACCGATTTCATCACTATATAATACTTTCATTAGTGCGCGTATTCTATCATTATTTTCTTCGCCGCGACGAATACCGACAATAAATGCATAATCATTACTAGTTTCAGTAGCGAGAATATGTTCATAACTAAGTCCGCTGTTATAAGCTTGTGAACCAGTCATAATGTAAAAAGCTTCTTCGGGATGCTTTTGGGCTTCCGGAATTAAATCTGGATTCATATATTCAATGGTCAAAAAGTCAAGTGGTGTTTGTCTGTAATTTGGTGTTTTTTCTTGTTCGTTAAATACAGTAACAGTAAAAACTTCCTCGATGAAACTCATAATCCGCTCATAATCTTCAGCGCGATCACTAATGACAATTTTGTCGCCAGGATTATAATCCTCGAGTGTTGTTTTCGTTCCTGAATATACACCAAGTGCTGAAAGATAGACGCGACCAGCACTAGTAAGCTCTGCGCGTTTTGATACCCGGTTATTATAGGCAATTAAATCATCTGTTCTTTGAATAATATTTGCGTCAATCCCGCCACTTGATAATGAAGAATTAGCGAGCAAAGCATTATCAATTGTCTCAAGATTTAAGCGATAACCCATTTCCTTAAGTGAAGTTTTAGCCGCGTTTAAAATCTCTTCATGAATGCAACCTCTCGTTGCGACACGAATTAGTTTCTCAGTCTTACAACCGACTAAGGATAAGAGCATTACTAACGGGATAACAATTTTTTTCATAAGCTTTAAGGTTAGTGTGCGAGATACATTTTAATGATTACTTTCGCTTATAATCTACCTTTATTAAAAGGTATTTCATCTTAATTAAAGCATATTTGCAGGGAATTACAACCAAAAACACCTAAAAATACGAAAAAAATGATAACGATAACATTTTTTAGCCAATTTAGCGACTTTTCTTAGTAAATAATGCGTTTTCTTTACTAAAGAAAGAAGTAGTGTAATGTGATATCATAGTGTAAGCAGGAGGTAGTTATGGTCAAACAACAAAATAATTTATTTCTCTTAAACAACTTATTCAATGTGCGTGACTTAGGTGAGATTGATACAAAGTATGGTACTAAGACACGGCGTTATAAATATATTAGAGGTACTGCCAAAGGCACAATGACTGAAATCGAAAAAGAGCACTTTTATAACTTAGGAGTAAGAGTAGTAGTGGATTTACGCTATACGAATGAAATCGAAAAAACACCAAGTCCGTTACGAGGTTATAAAGATATCAAGTATTATCATGTCGATATGATGGGCGAATTTTGGCAAATGCGTGAACAAGGTTATAAAGATATGACCGACTTATACATTGATTTGCTTGATGACTCGCAAGAGAAACTGCTAATGATCTTTAAAATCTTCTTAAAGTATCCGCGGGACGGTATTTATTTCCACTGTACCGCTGGTAAAGATCGGACCGGAGTTGTCACAATGTTACTCCTAGACTTAGTGGGTGTTCCGCATTCTGTAATCGTTGAAAATTATAGTGAATCGTACACTAATAACTTATCGCGGCCAGGCTATAAATTTATTAAACCAGAATGGCGACGCTTCATTCTTAGTGAACCTGAATACATGGAACGAACATTAGATCATTTATACACAAAGTATGGTGGGAGCAGAGCTTACTTATCGCATATTGGCTTACGTGATGATGAAATTAATAATCTCGCGGCCACAATTGTCGAATAACATTGCAAAAAGCACCTAAAATAAGTACAATTATTGTGTAAACACCGCTATAAGCAAAAGGAGAAACATATGAAAACCTTAGCAAACTTACTCGATAATGATACAGTAACGATTGTATTATTTTTTGCTTTCCTACTCTTAGCGGTCGTTATTTATCTTATTGTTTCCAAAAAAGAACCAAGTAAAGAAAAAATGCGGCCTGAAGAAAGAGCGCTAAAAATGGTTGAAGCGCCTAAAACAGAAGTAACGCCAGAAAAACCGGTTACTGAAGAAGTTAAAACAAAAAAAGTAGAAAGAGAAGCACAAAAAGTTAAAGTTAAAAAAGAAGACACTGATGACGATCAATTCGCCGCCATTAAATATAGTTATTCTTATACTGCACAAGTTAGTTTAGCGCCAGAAGCAAGTCGCGAACGCTATTTAAAAATAAAACAAGAAATTCTCTCTTACACTAGTGTTAATAATACTATTTCATGGCGTGAAGAACGCTTTACATTAAGCGGGAAAACAATTGTTAAATTTAAATTGATTGGTAATGTTTTACGGATGTATATTGCCTTAACGCTTGAAGAATTAAGTGATGTAAATATTAAGATTGATGATGTTAGTCGTTATAAAGAACACGAATTAACACCAAGTTTATTACGTATCAGTGGTAATACTGGTGTCAAGCGTGCGCTCCAAGCGATTGATATTTTAATGCAGAAACTTGAACTAAAAAAAGACCCACAATATAAACTAGGGGCAAGTGATNTACCAGCAGCGCAAACAATCGATGAACTCTTAGAAGCTGGACTTATTCGGAAAATTTAATTTATGAAGAAGATAGCCTTAGTTTTAGGTGGTGGTGGCGCGAAAGGCTCCTATCAAATTGGTGTATTAAAAGCGCTGCACGAGACTAAAATATTAAAACGCGTTAGGGTCGCTAGCGGTACCTCGATTGGGGCCATCCACACCCTTTTATTAATGCATGATTTAAGTATTGAAGAGATGATTAATGTGTGGAAAGAATTCACAAATGAAGCGATTTATGGTANAAACAAATTCAAAGAAACATGGAATGTAAGCGGCTTTTATAACACTAAAGGTATCTTAGAAAAAATATTACCGTTCACTAATGAAGAAGCATTTAGAAATACAAAGATTGAAGGCTATGTCACTTTAGCAAAAGTACCCACTAAAGGTTTATTTGCAAAATTAAATATGAAAAATTACGAAAAAGAAGTTGTCTTTTTAAATGAGAGTGAACACCCGCTAAAAGCTGTTTTAGCAAGTGCTGCTATTCCGCTTGTCTTTGGGGAAAAAGAAATTGAAGGCACTCGTTATGTGGATGGCGGTTTAGTCGATAATTTCCCGTTTACACCAGCGCTTATCGCTAACGCTAATATAATTATTTCAATTGGTCTAGATCCAAAACTTTTACCAACAAAACCATTACCTGGTCGTTTACATATTGATTTTACCCCGCTAGAAGAGTTAGGACCATTTCCTAAAGTGTCGCTTGATTTTAGTCCTGAAAAAACACAGCAATATTTTGATTTAGGGTATGAGAATGCTAAGGCGTTGATAGCGTACTTAAAACGCGAAAAGTTTTTCTGGTTTGGTGGAAGACTAAAGTTAAGAAAAGGACGCCTAGTAACGTTAAAAACGTTAACAGCAAAAACTAAGTAGCTTATATATAGAGAAAAAGAGATTTTACTGGCATAATAATGCTATGAAAAAAGGATTATTCAAATATTTTAAAGTAGTATGGAAAGAAGGGATTCTTGCCATCTTTTTTATTTTATTTGAAACTGTTTTAGAAACACTAGTGCCATTTATGGCAAGTCGCGTTGTTGATGTTGGTATCGCTAATAATGATTTACCTTATATCTATAAATGGGGTGCCCTTATGGTATGTTCGGCTTTTCTTGCTTTCTTTATTGGCATCATTNGTGTCCGTTATGTCGCTCGTACTGGTCAAGGATTTGGGGCGGAATTACGTCGTGCTCAATTTGCGAAACTACAAAGTTTAGACCAAGAAGCGCGNGATAAATTCGCAGTGTCTTCCTTAATTACTCGGCTTACAAATGATACTTACACTATTCAAAATGCCATCATTATTGGGATGCGCGGGATATTCCGTGCTCCATTTATGATTACGATGGTATTAATGCTTAGTTTCAATATGAATTCTAAAGTAGCAATTGTATTTGCACTTACGCTTCCTGTTATTGCGTTTGCGATGCTAGTCATTGTTTTTCGAGTTAGACCACTTTATGAACGGATGCAACGTAATTTTGATGAATTAAACCGTACTTTACAAGAAAACTTTCAAGCGATCCGTGTTGTTAAAGCTTATGTTACGGAAGAGCAAGAAGAAGCAAAGTTTAAGGCGATTAATAAGATGTATCGTAAAGTCGCTAGTAATGCGTTTATGACAGTATCACTCAATAGTCCGATTATGCAACTTGGACTTTATTCAACGATTATTGGTCTTCTGCTTGTCGGTGGTAATTTAATTAATACTGGCGAAGCTAAAATTGGTGAAATTCAAGGGTTACTAACCTTTGTTTTACAACTCTTAAATGCGATGCTGATGCTTGCGCAAATATTAATTATGTTTGGTCGCACTAGCGCTTCAAAAAGTAGAATTAGTGAAGTACTTAACACTGACACTAGTCTTGAATACTTGATTAATGATTTAAGTGTTAAAGCAAAACCGAGTTTAATTGTGAAAGATGTAAGTTTTAAGTATCCGGGCACAAGTGATGATAATTATGCTTTAAAAAACATTAATTTCACGCTTAAGGCTGGTGAAACACTTGGGATTATTGGTCAAACTGGAAGCGGTAAATCAACACTCGTCCATCTTTTAGCACGGCTTTATGATGTAACTGATGGTGAGATTATTTTAGACGACCATAATGTTAAAGATTATAGTGCGGATAATCTTCTAGATGCTATTAACATTGTCTTTCAAAATAATATGCTCTTTAGCGGAACAATTCGTGATAACTTGCTATGGGGTAATAAAGATGCAAGTGACGAAGAAATTAATCGGGCATTAGAAGCAAGTCTAAGTGACGAAATTGTGAATAAATTAGCAAATGGTTTAAATAGTGAAGTCGGGCAAGCAGGCTCTTTGCTTTCAGGTGGTCAAAAACAACGAATAGCATTAGCAAGAGCATTACTAAAAAGACCAAAAATATTAGTGCTTGATGATTCTTTATCAGCGATTGATACGATTAATGAAGGGAAAATTCGCACTAAATTACGGAAACTTTATCCGGAACTTACTTTAATTATTGTTGCGCAACGTGTGAGTGCTATTAAAGACGCTGATCATATTTTAGTGTTGCATGAAGGGGAAATTCACGGGGCAGGTACGCATAACTCACTTGTGGAAAATGATGAGATTTATCACGATATTTACACGACCCAACTAAAAGGAGCAAAAGCATGAAAAAGCAAAGTAAGCCTAAACATATGAAGCAAACAATGCGCCGGCTCTTTAGTTATTTATTAAAACGACCTGTGCCGCTAGTTTTTATTGTACTCCTTGTTGTGTGGAGCGGGTTTACTAATGGTTACGGTATTTATGTAATGCGTGAAATCATCGATAAAAGCATATTAGACTTTGATATAAATGGTTTAAATAAGTCACTTATTAAATTAGCGATCCTTTTCGGTTCAGGTGCTTTAAGTGCACTTATTTATAACCCGATGATGGTTAAATATTCACAAACTGTTATCNCCGACATTCGCAATGAACTTTTCGCTCATAGTCAAAAATTACCGCTATCTTATTTTGACAGGACACCGCGCGGTGAAATTATGAACTATTTCACTAATGATGTTGACACACTTAATCAAGCACTTAATACTGGGTTTACAACGATNATTTATTCAGTAGTAACAGGCATTGGCACAATTGTATTTCTTTTCCTTATTAATTTTTATTTGTCACTGATTGTTGTCTTTTTCATCGTTGTAATGTTTTTTATGGTACTGCGTAATAGTCAAAAAATGCGGGTTGGTTTTGCTAGTGTTCAAAAAGATACTGCGCATTTAAATAGTTATATTGAAGAAATGATGTTAGGGCTTAAAGTATCAGCAATGTTTTCACACCAAAAAGAAGACATGAAAGAATTTAAGCGNCGCAATGATGCATTAACGAAAAGCGGAATATACGCGAATACTTTAGTGTTACGAAAGACACCAATGATTGTTAGTTTGTCGTATTTTAATTATGCGATTAGTGCGATTGCTGGTGCGCTTTTTGTATTAAATGGCTGGCTAAGTTTAGGAGCACTAGGATCATACTTAATTTATGTCCGCCAAAGTTCAAATCCGTTTAATAACTTTATGACTGAATTAAATGCTCTCTATAACGGGCTTTCAGGGGCAGAACGGATTTTTGCTTTTCTTGACTTAGAACAAGAAATAGATGAAGGTAAAGTCCGGCTTGTCAGCGCTGTTGAAATTGATGGTAATATCGTTGAAACTGAACACCCGACTAATAGTTTAGCGTGGAAGATTCCGACGGCTAACGGGGAATTCACCTATGAAATATTTAAAGGGCGAGTCGATTTTACTAATGTTGTTTTTGGTTATAAGCAAGATGAACGCGTCTTAAATAATATTAGTTTACATGCCGAAAAAGGTGAAAAAGTTGCGCTTGTTGGTTCAACTGGTGCCGGTAAAACAACAATTATCAATCTTATTACTCGCTTTTATGAAATTGATAGCGGCACGATTAATTATGATGGGATTGATATTCGCGATATTAAAAAAAGTGATTTACGCCAATCAGTAAGTGTNGTTATTCAAGATACACATTTATTTACTGGTACTATTTTTGAAAATATTGCTTATCCTAGTCCTGGCGCAACAATTGCCGAAGTAGAACGCGCCGCTAAAATTGCGCACGCTCATGATTTTATTGTTAAATTACCACAAGGTTATGAAACGATGCTTTACGATAACGGGGCAAATCTTTCAAGTGGACAGCGGCAACTTATTGCTATTGCGCGCGCTGCTATTTTACAACCACCAGTCTTAATTCTTGATGAAGCTACTAGCTCAATTGATACCCGTAGTGAAAGACTCATTGAAAAAGCGATGGATGAATTAATGGAAGATAAAACGGTATTTGTTATTGCTCACCGTTTGAGCACTATTCGAAACGCTAAAGCAATATTAGTAATGGAAAAAGGCTCAATTATTGAACGCGGAAGTCATGAGGATTTAATTTTAGAAGGTAAAGTTTACTATCAGTTATACACTGGTCAATTTGAATGGACATAGAATAAACTTCCTTATGAAAGCACTTTACTAGGTACAATTTGTGTAAAGTATGTAAATATGTACCTTTTTTAATTTTATCGTTGTTATAAATTATTCCATTTAATGTATAATAGTAGAGATTGTTTTAATAGAATCTATTAAAAGAAGGATAGATATGAAGAGAAAAAAAGCAAAGAAACATTCAATCTTACACTTACTAAAAGGCCACTTTTGGGGGATGTTTTTTGTTACGCTTTTAGTTATCTTCCATCGTGTATCGTATTCCTTTGTACCACTATTTACACAGTACATTTTAAAATACTTACANAATAATGGAGTAGTGACCGGTGTTAATTTACCGTTATTTGTTATTGAAATATTTGAAAAGGGTCAAAATGTTTTTGAGGTTTCACTTTATGTTGCCCTTACNCTCCTTTTATATCAATTGTTTCGTTTTAGTTTAATGGTTGTTGAGCAACGACTTAAAGGCCAAGTGCAAGAGAGCATTGCTTTAAAATTACGCGTTAAACTTTTTGATCATATTCAGTCACTTAGCTATCATTATCATAATAATAGTGACACTGGTGACCTCATTCAAAGAGTAACGACTGATGTGGAAGTGACAACAAACTTTGTCGTAATGCGCGTAATGGATGCGGTCGGTTTAATATTCATGGTGTTAAGCGGGGCGTATCAAATGTATTTTTTAAGTCCGCTTTTAATGTATATTTCGCTGGCGGTCATTCCGCTTTATGGTATTTCTTCTTATTTCTATTTTAAAAATATTTGGAAGCGTTATAACGATATTGAAGAAAAAGAAGCGGAAATTTTAACCGTTATTCAAGAAAATGTCCATAACGCTAAAGTTGTGAAGGCTTTTGCTAATGAAAAGTTTGAAACTGAAAAGTTAGAAGTTAAAAATAAAGCACATAAAAATGCAGTGATTAAAACTAATAAAATTGTTGGTATGTATTGGGCAGCAATGGATTTCTTTGCTCTTAGTCAATATTTTGTAATTACCCTCATTAGTGTGTTTCTTGCTAGAAACGGACAAATGGATGCTGGTAACGCTGCCGCAGCGTTAATGCTTGTTGGCCTTTTAATCTGGCCAATTCGTGGTTTAGGCCGATTAATTAATGATGTCTCGCACGCTAATGTAGCATATAACCGTATTACGACAGTACTCGATGAAAAGAGTGAATTTGAAATTAATGGTGATTTATTACCGGAGATTGCGGGAAAAATTGAATTTAAAAATGTGTCCTTTAAGTTTCCTGGTGATAGTAGTTATACCTTAGAAAACTTGAACTTTACAATTGAGAAGGGCCAAACTGTAGCGATCGTTGGGCGCACTGGCAGCGGGAAAACAACGATTATTAATTTATTAATGCGGATGTATGAATATGAAGGGTCAATTTTAATTGATGATATTGAACTTCGCGACATTGAAAAACATCACTTACGGAAAAATATGGGTACGGTTTTACAAAATCCGTTTCTTTACTCCCGCACTATTCGTGACAATATTAATATTACTGCGCGTAAGGCCCCGATGGAAAAGATTATTAATGCCAGTGAAATTGCCACAATTGCCCATGATATTCGTGATTTTGAAAAAGGTTATGATACGATGGTTGGCGAAAGAGGAACAACGCTTTCTGGCGGGCAAAAACAGCGGGTAGCGATTGCGCGCGTGCTTATTAGTGAAAAACCAATTTTAATATTTGATGATGCTTTAAGCGCGGTTGATAGTCGCACCGATACCCTTATTCGTCAAGCATTAAAACAAAAAGAACAAACATCGACAACGCTTATTATTACTCACCGGATAACTACCGCTAAAGAGGCTGATCAAATTATTGTAATTAATAACAAGACTGTTGAAGATATTGGAACCCATGACACCCTAGCGAAAGCGGGCGGGTTATATCAAGTCTTATGGGATATTCAAGGAGATTTAGAAACAGAGTTCTTAGAACTTGTTGCTAAGGAGTGTGTTTAGAGTATGAGTGCAGATGTTTTTCGCGAAGAAGAAGCAGTTAAAAAAGTAACTTTCGGAGTTTGGAAACAAATCTTAAAGATTATTTTAAGAAGTAAAAAAGAACTATCGTTACTCTTAATTTTTGCGGTGTTTATGTCACTCGCGGAAGCTTCAACAATTCCGCTTAATGCTTATGCAATTAGTAATCTTATTGAAACATATAATGAAAGTGCCTTACTCCCCTTTATTGTATTAAGTGTTACCCAAATTGTTGTCTTTGCCTTTGGTGTCTTTGGCTTTATTTACTTTGGTTCAAAACTTGAAACAAAAGTACGATATACATTACGCAAAGAGTCATTTAAAAATTTACAAAAATTACCATTTAGCTATTATGACTCGACAAAACAGGGCTGGATTATGGCCAGGATGACAAGTGATACAAACCGTTTAGCGCGCATTGTCTCATGGGGAATCTTAGATTTAACTTGGTCAGGTTTCTTTATGTTTTTCACGATTGTTGTCTTATTTATTAGTGAATGGCGGCTAGCTTTAGTGTTTGTGTCATTTTTACCAATCTTACTTTTTATTGCGATTATTTTCCGTAAGAAAGTTTTAATCTTAAATCGTAAATCACGTTTCCATAATAGTCAGTTAACTGGCCTTTTTAATGAATCATTTTTAGGCGCTAAAACAACTAAGAGCTTAGCAATTGAAAGTGAATTAAGTGACGAATTTACGAAAGAAGCGCGCGTAATGAAAAAAGTGACGTTAAAGGCGATTCTTTATGGCGCTATTTTCTCGAGTTTCCTTTTAGCGGGCAGTTACACAATTGTTGCCTTTGTCATGGCGCTTGGTGGGTACTTTGCCCTCCAAGGCTTAGTGACGATGCCGATTCTCTTTATGTTTATTCGTGCGGCAATGAATACTTTTGAACCTATCTTAAACTTAACGAACTTTATTAATGAACTACAAGTCGCGCAAGCTAGTGCTGAACGTGTTTTACAATTAGTCAACGAAAAGCCGTCGATTGATGATATGCAAGAAGTTAAAGATGTGTATGGTGATTTATTTGATAAGAAAAAAGAAAATTGGGAAGAAATTAAAGGTGATGTTGAATTTAAAGATGTGACATTCTATTACAATCCAAAAGAAATTATTCTCGATAAATTTAATTTAAAAGTTAAAGCTGGGCAAACAGTAGCACTTGTTGGTCATACCGGCAGCGGGAAAACAACGATTGTTAATCTTTTCGCAAGATTCTACGAGCCGCGCGCTGGTGAAATATTAATTGATGGTAAAGATTATCGAAAGCGTAGTCTATCATGGCTCCATAGCCGCTTAGGATATGTTTTACAAATGCCCGAGCTTTTCTCCACATCGATTAAAGAAAACATTCGCTATGGTAATTTAGAGGCAAGTGATGAAGAAGTCATTGCTGCGAGTAAAGCAGTCGGCCTTGATGAATTTGTGAATACCTTAGAAAAGGGATACGACACGCATGTTGGTGAAGCTGGTAACCTTTTATCAGTGGGCCAAAAGCAACTCATCTCTTTTGCGCGAGCAATTATTGCTGATCCACGAATTTTAATTCTTGACGAAGCGACTAGTTCGATTGATAGCGAAGCTGAAGCAAAAATCCAAAAAGCCACTGATGAACTCTTAAAAGGCCGAACAAGTTTTGTTGTTGCGCACCGCTTAAGCACGATTGTTAATAGTGATTTAATCGTTGTTTTAGAAAACGGTAAGATTATTGAGCAAGGTACTCACGCTGAATTACTAGGTAATCGCGGGCATTACTTTGAATTATATCGAAATCAATTTATCGCGGAACGCCGTGAAGAAAAATATCTGGAGATTGATTAATAGTGACACGGACTTATATTGTTGAAGGGATGAAAAACGAACGATCCGTACGTCGTATTGAACGCGCGTTATTTAGAGTGGATAATATAAGTTACGAAATAAATTTAGAAAAAAATACTGTTGTGATCCACTTTAGTAATAGAGTAGATGATGACAAAGTTATCGGTGCAATTAGTCGCGCTGGGTATCGGGCAATGCGATTATAATTAATGAAAATTTAAAATTTTGTAATAAAAAACTTGATTTAAACACATTTATAAATAAAGAAAATTAGTTGTAAATTAATGCATCAGCGGGTTTACTTCTAATAATTATAAGATATAATAAGGTATGGAAGGAAGAGGAAATAAATATGGTATTAGGTTCTGAAAAGAAATATTTATGTTTATTATGCGGGATGATTATTGATAACCCAGATTATTGTGAATACTGTGGTGCAACATCAGAAAACATCGTTCCTTACGAAGAAGAATAAATATTAAATAAACATATAAAAAAGCATGGGGCAACCCATGTTGTTACATGAAAAAGATAAAGTGACAAAATAGAAAATAAAGTTTTAAAAATAGATATTTTCAATTTAGCGGATATTAAAGTGACAAAAAAGGGTATTGTA
>JGI24712J26585_10003887_pt1 | contig 11627 bp, 11 predicted proteins | sample BioPla3DNA2_FD_26585 | JGI IMG/M metagenome (IMG submission 26585)
TTGTCACCATTTTCTGCTTGTTTTTTTACTCTTATTTTGTTGAGTGATGCAAATGCTATCTCTGAGGAAGCACAATAAGCAGCACCTAATAGTAAAGAGAACAGTAGGATAATCTTTATCCACCCTCCACTGTCCATAAGACAACCATCTCCTTTATCATTAAAGATTCTTATAACTCCCAAGGCTATTAACCAGGTTGGGAGTTATAAGTGTTTTTATTATGAGGTTATTTTTAATTAGTTAATGACTTATTTATCTTGAGCCTTGATTCCTTCTTCATAAAGGCCTTCTACTGCTGTTCTAGCTGCTACAAAGTTAATTTTTGGTGTATCTAGGGTAGCTACACAACCTGGTGTTATCATCATACCCTTTGGACCAGCTTCTAAAACAACTTGTCTGATATGCTCCTTTATTTCGTTTGGATCTGCACTTGATAACCATTTTTCATTGATTCCACCAAGTAGGCACTTGTCTGTTATCTTTCTAGCTTCAGCCATTGTAGGTTCAGCCCATCTGTCATGCCAGTTGATGCATTGAACTGGNTAGTCAGCTAGCAATTCAAACATTGTATTATCTCCATGGGCATGGATGATGTTGAAGTATGTTTCATCCTTGAATGCTTCCATTACTTGAAGGTCATATTTCTTTCCGAACTCTTCGTATTCTTCTACAGTTAGTAAATCTGTAGTTGCACATTGGGTTGCAAAGAAGAATCCAGCNACGCCTTCTTTTATGTTTAACTTAACGAAGTCNATTGTAGTTTCAGTTATTGCTTGAAGAGCTTTATGAACATACTCTGGATGTGTTCTTAAATCTTCTAGAACCCTATCTCCAGCTAATTTCTTTGCTGTTGTTAGTGGTGAGAATATTGTTTGAACATATGGTATTTCTTCGCCCTTAAGTTGTTTTCTTAATTCTTTAGCGTATTGAACTTGTTTACCATGGGAACCAAAGTATCCAGGTACTGCTTCTAGTTCTGCCCATTCTTTAACGTCGTCTATAGCAAATTTTCTTTCTAGGACTGGTTGGTCTTCTGTACAATAGAAGGTACAGCTTAAACCAAAGTCATGGGCACCATAGTTACCAAAAGGCATCATCTTGATGAAGTCTACATCATATAGATGGGCTTGCCTGATAGTCTCTTCTGCTAAAGCAACTGGGTCTTGGTCCACATGTGGTACATGGTACCAGATACTAAAGGGGATTCTATCAACTTCCTCCTTGTTAATTGCTGCTAAAATACGTTCTTTTTTTGTCATCTTTTTCATCTAATCCACCTCTTTATAATATCCTTTGAACCATTCTGCAAATGGTTCTAAAGGTATTTTATTTTTATTCTTTAGTCAACTAAAGATTATTAACTCATCCAAATACTTTCAAAGAATTAAGCATGGTCTGCGTTTTTCTTCTTGAATAATTTTGCTTTTATATCATCCCAGAATGGGTATATAAGCAATACTATGTTTACACATATTAATAGTAGTGGTATAGGATTCGTCATTACTTTGATTAGGTCTGAACCATAAAGGTTAAGAGCACGCCTAAAGTTGATTTCATTAGTTCTACCTAATACAAAGGCCAGTACAAATGGCGCCAATCCAAAGTTTGCCTTGGACATGAAGTAACCGATAACTCCAAAGAACATGATTAGGAAGGTGTCGAATGCTAGGTTCCTATATGTGTAGGCACCTAGTACGCATAGGCATCCAACAACAGGGATAAGTACGTTCTTTGGTATTATGGTAATCCTTGCATAAAGTGGAGCACCGAATAGTCCTATTATCAAAATGAAGACGTTGGCAAATAGTAGACCAAAGATCAAACCATAAGCGATATCTGCCTGTCTTGTAAATAGCTGAACTCCAGGTGCTAAACCGTGAACCAATAGTCCACCTAGGAACAGGGCTGATGTACCGTTACCAGGTATACCTAAGGTTAATAGTGGTACCATGGATCCACCAACAACAGCGTTGTTTGCAGCTGATACTGACGCTAGACCCCTTGGGTTTCCTTTACCAAATGAATCTGGATCTGGGTCAGTACTTCTTGCAAGGTTNTAACTNATACCAGCAGCTACTGTGGTTCCAGCAGCAGGTATAATACCAACTACAGTACCAATTATTGCTGATATTAAGTTGTCTTTAAATAGGTGCAGGTGGTCTTTTCTAGATAAAAAAGGACTACCTTTTAATGCACTACTATCAATAGCAATAGTATCTTGTTCTTCAGTAACCATTCTAAGAACTTGTGATACTGCAAATAGTCCCAGTACAACTGGTAGTAGGGGTAGCTCATCGTGGATTTGTGCTATNCCAAAGTTGAAACGGCTCATGCCGGTAACTCCATCCATACCTATAAGGGAACATAGGAATCCTAGTGAGGCACTAGCAAGACCCTTTAACATGTCCTCTTTTGATAAACCGATGATGATGATTATACCCATTAGAGTTGTTAAGAATAACTCTGTCGGACCAAACTTAACAGCTATTTGGGCCAATGGTGGTGCTATGAATAATAGGGAAAGCCCACCGATAATTCCACCAAAGAAGGCACCAAATGTGGTTACTCCTATAGCCCTCAATCCTTCTCCTCTAACAGTCATAGGATATCCATCTATAGTCATAAACAATGAGTCATCTGTACCTGGTGTGTTTATAAGTACAGCAGTAATGTTACCGCCGTAGGATGCGTTTACATATATTGCTACTAAGGTTATAAGTCCTGTTACAGGCTCTAAATTAAAAGTTAGGGGTAAGAAAATAGCAATACCAGTAGTTGCTGACATGCCTGGTACAGCTCCTAATATAGCCCCGATTACAGAGCCGATNACAAGCCAAAGCATGTTAGTAGGTTCAAAAACCTGTAATGCATAACTNAAAATCTCCATCTATTACACTCCTTATATTAATATTTAGTAAATCACAAGTATTTAAACTACATAAAGAATATTCCTTGGGGAATCCTCATTTTGAGAAGTAAGTCAAAGAAAAGATAGATGATTAATGGCGTTCCTATAGCGATGCTTAGGATTGTTTTTTTGTTTCTTTGACCCAAGAAAAGCATACCTACTACTAAATATATAGGAGTTGCTATATAGAATCCAGCAAAATAAATACATGTTACATATGTTGTAAGAATTATAGCATATATCATTGCCTTGGATGTTCTTGCAAAGTCAAATTCCTCTAAATGTCCTATATTGAATAAAGCCTTAATTACTAGAAATACAGATATTGCAATTGTTAGACCACCTATAGCATAGGGGAAATATCTTGAACTGGGCTCAGCAATTTTTCTAGCTTCAAATATAAAAATAAGTGCCCATATTGTTAAAAAAGCAGCTGCACCATAGTTAATATAATGCGACTTTTTCGCTGAATCTTTTTCTTTCATACAAACCACCTTTCTATATTAGGACTAAGGAGTATTTCTACTCCTTAGTCGCATCTAAATCCTACTGCTTAAAGAATTATTGCCATGGGTCGTTTTCCCAAAGTTCAACTAAACCTGAATGAATATTTCCAAATGCCTCTTTAACGTCGTCTCCACCCATGTTATCTAGAGGTATTTGCATATCAGCAATTTGCTCTAGAACTTCTGGGTCTTGTGCTGCTGCTAATAGACAATTTTCTAGGTATTCTTTTATTGGCTCTGGTAGGCCTTTTGGTGCAGCAACGGCTCTCATGTTAACTTGAACTACGTCATAACCAGCTTCTTGATAAGTTGGTACGTCTGGTAAGAACTCTGAACGCTCTGTGTTACCAGTAGCTAATACCTTGATTTGGTTGTTTTCTAGGAAAGTAGTTGTATCAGTTATGTTTAAGCAGAAAGCATCAACGTGTCCACCAACAACACCTGCTANTACGTCTGCTCCACCGTTGAATGCTACTACGTTAAATTCAACGTCTGCTGCTCTTTCAAGTAGTTTCATAGTTAGACCTTCTTGGCCTATAGTTGAAGTAACTCCAACTGTGATCTTACCAGGGTTAGCTCTTGCAGCTTCAACTAAGTCTTCTAATGTTTCATNTTCTGAATCAATAGCAACACCTATAGCACCTGGGTCACTCATCATGTTAAATAGATAGTCATACTCATCGTATCCGAAGTCAACTTCATCAGATTCTGCAATACCAGGAATTAACATAGCACTTGGAGCAAATCCTATAGTATATCCATCTGGCTCAGCATTTGCTAGTTCGTTCCATTGGATCTTACCACTAGCGCCTTCTCTATAAGTAACTACGAAACCATGTTTCCAGCCTTCCATTTCTTGAATCTTGTCAAATAGGATTCTTATATAAGCATCTTGTACTGAACCTGCACTAAATCCNTAAAGGTATTCGATTTCCTTGTTAGGGAAGTCTTCTGGTACACCTTCAGGTCTTAAGTCTGACGTCTTGCCACCATTGTCTGGTGTGTCGTTTCCTGCTGGTGGAGTGTCACCATTGTCTGAACCCTTGTCTGATGAGCACGCTACCAATGTCAGTGATAAAACTAATACTAAAGCGATTACTAATAAACTTTTTCTGTTAAACATTTTTTCATCTCCTTCTAATTAGTATTTATTATTATTGGGCACATATTTGCGACTCTTTTCTGTCTAAGTTTCATCCCCCCTTTAAGGTCTAAGTCAAAATCTATCATTAATATTGTAATGCAACAAACATGCCAATAGTACATCTTGCTTAAAAATTTGAAAAGGTTTTCTAAACATCATACTTAAATGACTCATTTTAAGCAAATATATTTTTATGCAGTTGCTAAAACGCCTATCGGGGTTTTCAGATTTGAAAAATTTTCACAGATGAAATTTATTCTTGTAAACTCTTGATAGCCTTTTCTATTCTCCTTAGGCCATCTTCTAGTATAGACCTTGGACAACCTATATTAAGTCTAAAGAAGCCATCTCCTTCTTTTCCATAAGGCCTTCCATCATTTAGTACTACCTTGCCCTTCTTAATAAAGGCATCATTTATCTCATCAGCTGATTTGTTTAGGCCCCTACAATCTAGCCACAATAAATAGGTTCCTTCAGGCCTGTCCACCTTAACACCCGGAATATTGTTTCTAATATAGTCTATAGCATAATCAATATTATCCTCTATATATTCCAGTACCTGGTCTAGCCATTCTTCGCCTTGGTTGTAGGCTACTTCTAGGGCTAGGGCGCCAAAGATATTCATGTTGTCAATTTCCATTGCCTCAATTGCCTTCTTGTAGACATTCCTTATTTCCTCATTTGGAATAATGGCTACGGATGTCACTAGGCCAGCGATGTTAAAGGTCTTACTTGGTGCCATCAGAGTTATGGTCCTATCCTCTAATTCTTTAGAGATTGCTGCCATAGGAGTGTGTTTTACACCTTTAAGGGTAAAATCACTGTGGATCTCATCTGAAATAATTATAACGTCATTCTTAATACAGATGTCACCTAGGCGCTCTAACTCTTCCCTTGTCCAGACTCTACCAACAGGGTTTTGAGGGTTGCAAAGCATCATTAGCTTGGTATCTCCCACCTGTTCTTCTAGACTGTCAAAGTCCATTACAAATTTTTCTCCATCATGAATTAGTGGATTGCTGTTTACCACCCTATTGTTGTTTTCTAATACCCTAAAAAAAGGCGGATAAACAGGGGGTTGAACTAGGACCTTTTCATTTTCTCCAATTAATTCTCTTACACCAATATTTAAACCACTTACAACTCCTGGGACAAATAAAATCCATTCTTTCTTGATTTCCCAACCATGTCTTCTCTTGACCCAGTTTATGATTGCATCATAGAATGAGTCAGATTTATAGATATAACCAAATACACCATGATCAGCCCTGTCTTTGATTGCTTGGATAATCTCCTTTGAAGACTTGAAATCCATGTCTGCAATCCACATGGGTAATAAGCCTTCTACACCATATGTCTCTTCTAATTGATTCCATTTTATTGAATCGGTGTTTCTCCTGTCGATTACCTCATCAAAGTTATACTTCATACTATCAACTCCTATTAAAATTCATAATGTAGGTACACATTATGTATTATGCTACATCCTTCTTATCCTTGAACCTGTCGAAGTAGCCACTTACAGCTACTAGGGATACGGTTATTAGAATACCCCCTATTACAATCCTTAGGTTTATGGGGTCACTGAACATAATGATCCCAATTATTGCACTAATTAAGATTCTACTTGCTGAAACCATGGAGCCAGTGGCATTGTCTACGTACTTATATCCCATGGTGATAAATACCTGTCCTAAAAAGCCTGTTAGGGCAGATAGGAATACATAAAACAATAATATACCGCCTGGCAGGACAAAATCCTTCAGCACAAAGGGTAGATTAACGAATGTAGCTAATAGCATTACATAGAATACTATGGTATGTCCTTCATCATATTTTCTGGCTTCCTTAAGGGAAAGGATACTGATGGCAGCTGTTACAGCTGAGATTAGGGAGAGAACATCTCCCTTGTTTATGGTTTCAAAGTTTGGCCATGCCACCAAGTAGCATCCTAACAAGATTATAGCAAGATAAAAATAGCTGCTCTTCTTGATCTTGTCCTTAAATAATATAGGTGCCAGAACCAACACAAATACTGGATAGGTCATCTGCAACATATTTGCATTGGTTACTGTCGTATCCTGAACTGCTAGGGATATTAAGAGGATCGATATCCCATTGAAAATACTCCTGTTAGCTATGTGAAGGACCCTATTTACCTTAAATGATTTCTTGGTACTTATAATATAAACAAACATTATAATGGTACCCAGTAGGAACCTACTAAATGAGTTGATTGCACCGGAAAAGTTTGCATTTGTAACTAGTTTCCCAAAAGCCGAGCTTAAGGCGAAACTTAAGGCTGATAAGAGTACTAGTAATATTCCAAGTATTTGGTTATCTTCTTTTGTCATCGCAATCTTCCCCCAGTGTCTTTTCAAGTAGTTAGAACTACCAGTAATAGCTATCTAGTAAAAACATAAATTAATGATTTACCATTATGTCGATGATGTTGCTGTCTGCAGCGCTCATACCATCGTTACAGAACCTACCAAGGTTTCTAATGGTTGCTTCTGCTTCCTTACCTACTATACCATCGAACTCAGATACTACCACACCAGCTAGGGCTAGTTTAGCTTGGATAATTGCCTCTGAGGATGCTGTTGATAATTTAAATGCACATCCACCCTTAGCACCATCACAAACCATTCCAGCTAGGGATGCTACCATGTTGTTGATTGCTCCACCAATTTGCTCATTAGTTCCACCTAAGACCCAAGCTATTGATGCTGAAGCTCCAATTCCTGCAGCTATAGCACAGCCACAAACTGCTGATAGTCTACCTGTGTAAACTTTTATATATGATGTTGTTAAATGGCTAAAGGCAAGTGTTCTTGCTAATTTATCTTCGTCACATCCAACACTTTCACAAACAACTGTTGGAGGAATGATAGCAGTGATTCCGTGGTTACCACTTCCAGCACTACTCATAACTGGCATATTGATACCTGACATTCTTGCGTCACAGGCTGCTGATGTTAGGATCCTTGCATTTGTGATTTCATCATCATGTAATAGGTTGTCTTTTAATAAGTTTTGAAGGGCAGCACCTAGGCCTGAACCGGATTTTTCCTTAAGACCTACTTGAGCTATTTCCATGTTCATCTTTACACCATCAAGCATGAACTTAATGTCTTCAAAGTCAACATTTTCTACAAAGTGTCTAATATCTTGTAGTGTATATTCGTTAAGTTTACCATAGGAGCTACCTGACTTAAGTTTAGCTGTCTCTTCCTTCTCAAGGATAACTTCGTCATTTGCTTTAACAAGTACAATGTTGGTATGTTTGTCCCTGATTACACAAAGCCCTGTTCCCTTGTCAGTTATTACTTCAGCTCTTATGTAGAAGTTACCTTCTTCTAACTCAACATCAACTGAAATAATACCTTCTTTAACTAGTTCAGCTGCGTCAGCTGCACTTTGATCATCAACCTTGCTGAAAACTTCTAGACCTAAAGTTGAATCTCCACATGTAATTGCTAAGGCAGATGCAAAGACAAGACCTTTTTCTGATGTTCCTGGTATTCCTACTCCCATACCGTTTTTGTAGATGTTTGGACTAGTTTTTACCTTAACTTCCTTAACGTTACCACCTATTACTCTATATGCTTCTGCGACAGCCAGTCCTACGGCCACTGGTTCTGTACACCCTAATGCTGGTGTCACTTCGTTTTTTAAGACTTGTAGTAAATCACTAAAAAGAGTTGAATCATATTCTTTTTGCATTGATATATACCTCCTAGATTTTTTCATATTATTCACCTTTAATATATTGCAAGTTCTATGCCAATTTTCTTGTTTGGCGGATATAAATATATAAATATACACCTTATCTAGGAAGTAAGGCCTTGGGCGNTTATTCTATTATATCATATTGAAATTTATTTTGTTTTAATTTATCATATTATACTAGTTACATAGCTAGCAAATGCTGGCATAGTAATTTTCAAGAACGATAATTTTTCACTTATGAAAAATCTAGTGCCGAATATCCGAAAGATTATTTATGAGTTTTCATTATTTTAATTTTCTATGGTAATATCTTTGAATCTATGTTAATATTACTTTGACAAAATAAGGAGTGATGATAATGCAGGTAAGCTATACGATCAATGATGAGTTTAAAGAGAAGTATCTATCCATTAATTTTGATGGTAAGGCCATGACCATGAAAAGAAGGTTATTCTTGTTTATGAGTTTAGCTCTTATAGGTGCATCCTTTGTAGCCCTATATTTAAAAAAATATATCCTATTTTCATTTTGTCTCCTAATATCTTTACCAGGAATCTATATTACTTTCTTGCCTAAGGTTATCAAAAGAAAATACATAGAGAGTTTAAATCAAAATGAAAGAAGCACTATTAAGTTAAGAGATGATACATTAACAGTATCTGGTGGGTCTCATTTTGCTGAAGTCAGTTATTCCCAGATAACCGATTTAAAGGTTTATGATGATTATTTCCTAGTAATTACTTTTGATGGGAATAACAGCCTGCTGATTCCAAGATATGCCTTTTCAAATGATCNGCAAATGGATACTTTTATAGAAACTTTAAAGGAAAAGATAAGCCAAAAATAACACCTATGGGTGTTATTTTTNGATCCTATTTATGGTTTAAATTTATCCTGATGGGATTCCTACTGNAATAGTATTGCACATAGGTGAACTCCTTCCAGATTTCAAGCCTTTCTTCTGATAAGTGCCTGGTAAACTTGCCATCCTCCTTGAAGTAGATCTTATGATTTACATCAAAGTTTTCCTTTACATAGGCTAAATAGTTCATGTACTCATTTCCCTTCCAGCCTAGATATCCAAAGAGCTCTGCCATGAGAAAGTTAGGACTTATGTTAGGTCCTTCTTCATTAAAATCCCTCTTTAAGAGTTCCTTGGCCCTAGGATTAGCCCATATTATATAGGGTGTTTCATAGTAGTTTAGAAAGCCCTCTAGGGTTGAAGTATCCAGATTTATATCTAACATCTCATATCCTAAGGCATCTTCACCTAACCAGGGGTTGTGGTCACCAAATAGGATGATTAGGGTGGGTTCTTGCTCCTTAAAATAGTCTACAAGCTTTTTTAAGGCCTGATCTGTTTTATATAGTCCATCTAAGTAGTTATTTATTATATTGTAGGTCTCTTCATGATAATGGGCTTCTCTTTTAAGATACTCCTTTTCAGTAAGCCTCTCCCTTGAGTAGGGGCCATGGTTTTGGTAGGTTACTGAAAAATTAAAGTAGGGTTTACCATCCTCCTTACTTCCTTCAAAGCCCTTTATTATATAGTCAAAGAAATCCCTATCCATTAAAAATTCTTCTTGGATATATTGGTATTTATTTTCATAGTAATCAAAGTTTTGAAATCCCAAATATTCATTTATATTTCGCCTATTGTAGAACCAACCATAGATTGGGTGCATGGCCTCGGTCTTGTATCCTTGTTCATTGAAATATCTTACAAAGGAGTTAGTATCCCTAACATATCTGGGGTGGGAGTTGTAGCCTGTTAAAAATGACCACTCTGTATTGATGGTACCTCCAGCAAATACATTAGTGATAAGGGTCCCCCTATAAGATTCTTCCTGTATTTTATGGTAGTTTTCATATACATCTATATTAAAGTCTAGGTTCTCATACTTAGAAAAGTCATTATAGGCCTCCAGCATGATGGCTATTATATTAACCTTNTNATTTTCAGGTATATCATNGTAGGGCCTATTTTCTATTATAGCCCTGGCTACTTCCTCCTGGTAGCCTGCTGGTACTTCATCTTTCAAATCCTGAACGCTATAGATAAAGGGATATACTAAGCCCTTGGATTGAAATTGCTGGGAATGGGACCAGATGTTGATGAGTTCCTTATCTCCTATCCTCTCATATATTTTAGGATTGAAGTAGAAGGACCTAAATATGATAATTGATAGAAGGACCAAAGCACTTAAGTAGATCAGTCTAATTTTTTGGGACTTGATTATATAAGGGATAAATCTCCTTAACATAAGTGTTATAAGTACAATTATGATGATAATTAGTATCATATACCTATCTAGGGATACAGGATACTTCTGGGCCATGTCTATGGATTCCGTCAGCAGGGCTAGGTCTATAAAATTAAAGGGCTCATCCCTGAAGATTATCTTGAACCTATTTACAATGGACATGATAAATAAGGGGACACTGGTGATGAAAAAACCTAGCCAGAGCTTGTTAAATAGGAGGGAAAGGAAGATAAAGATGAAAAATATAGGAATATAGTTCATTAGCATCAGCCACTTTCCTTGAAAATAACTTTTGAATAGCTTAAGATTCAAGGGGGCTGTGGAATATAAAAAGGTCATTGCCATAAGTAAAAAACTCAAAATACCTATAAGAGTAATTACCAGAAAGCCATAAATAAATTGCTTTTTCTTAAAATCTCCTATAATCTTGCTAATAAGATCTTGGTTTTTCATAGTTTTCTCCAAAAAATTTTCTATCCTTATATTTTGCCCAAAAAAATTTTATTAAGACCAAAGTTTCATTTTTGAGTGTTTTATGCTTGTTATTATTGGTAATTTATGGTTTAATGACAAGTCGGAAATATTGTGTTTTAAATGCTGGTAAATTCTGANAAATTAGAAGATATAAACTTTTTGAAGTAGCGTTTTCCTGATGATTTAGCCCTTGACAGGGGTTTTTATATGCCGTATCATATAGTCGACAAAGATTTGACATACTTACATGTTTNAAATATATATACTGTATAAATGGAGGGAATAGAATAAATGAACGTTTCATCTTCTTACAACAAGATAATGGGTATTATTACCTTGCTTCATATAATAGTAATATCCGGTTTATACTATTTAGGCGTTAATATAATAGCTGGATAAGGAAAAAGCCTATGCACCTTTAGATTGTGCATAGGCTTTAATTATTATTTACTAACTTATTCTTATCTTTTACACCAATAACAAAAGGACTAATCCAATTATGGATTAGTCCTTTCTCAATTGCCTGGCAACTTCCTACTCTCCCAGGGCGTCTCCACCCAAGTACCATCGGCGTTAGGAGGCTTAACTTCTGTGTTCGG
>JGI24712J26585_10003889_pt1 | contig 11618 bp, 9 predicted proteins | sample BioPla3DNA2_FD_26585 | JGI IMG/M metagenome (IMG submission 26585)
TTTCTCATAATCCTCGCGGCAGGTGAAGATGAACCTCCTTCCAGTCTTGATATCCTCGAAGGGCGCAACTATGTCGGAGTGTCCAAGGTACTTGCCCTTGTCTCCACAGAAGACCTCATGGCCATCGTCAAGGCTTATCAGCCTCTCTCCCCAGAACAGCTCATCAACCCCATCCTCATCAAAGTCAAGCACTGGACACAGATGGCTTGATCTGGCTCCACCGTCATCAAAAGGTATCATGATCTCCCAGCGTTTGCTGATGTCTGTTCCTGAGGGCTCATGGCCCTGAAGGTACATGTTCCTGTAGGTTCCCTGGGCTGTGACAAGCACCGGCTTGTCATGTACATAGCCACCTGTGAGGAAGAAACGATAAGAGTGAGACATGGTGTCATCAATGGTATTGTCAGGCCATTTCCACTGCCCTGTGGTCTTTCCAGTGACTGGATCTATTCTTTCAAGCACCCTTGCATTGAGGCTGAAGGGAAGATTTGGATTGAGATTGTTCACAATCCAGATCTCATCGACTCCATCGCCATCCAAGTCGAAGGATATGAAGGGCGTGTACCACACTCCTGGTATCACCCCATTTCCCAGGTCCCTCTTCCACATAGGCACCCCATCCTCAGAATACAATGCCATCTTAAGCGTATCCTTGGGGAAGTTGAATTGCTCTGGCCAGGGATCCAGATTGCCCTGGCTTGAGTAGACGAACAGCACAGCATCCGGCCTTCCATGTCCAAGCTGTACTGGAACCGAACGTACCTGCCTAAGCTCAATGCCCAGGTCATATTCCCTTATGCTTTTGATATTCATGATATGCATCTCCTATTGCAGATAGATTGGATTTGTATATGCAGAGCGTCCGCGAGCATCCATGCATTCTGCACGAACCAGTCTCTCGGTTCCCTTAAGCCTGGTGACAAACTCTGTCACATGACGGCCAAGCTTGCGCTGGTAAGGCCTTCCATGACCGCTTATGAAGATCTTCTCGCAAGGCGAGCAGACTACATGGACCTGGTCATCCTCCACAAAGAAGTCATAGATCGATGGCCCTGTGGAGGTATAGAAGCTGCCTTCCTTCATGGCCTTCATTATGGCCTGCGGGGATCGATCGGAAGCCTTGACGACCGTAAAGCCACCAAAGGAATCGCTGTACATCGAGTCTAAATCGCTGTGGTTATGGTTGTCGTCTCCGCCTCCTCCCCATAGCTTGCAGCCTCGATAAAGCATCTCTGACCAGAAAACGCTTCCATCTCCGGTATTCTCAAGCCACTGGGTGCCATGGTTTATGACCTCAACTGCATCAAAGGGATTCTCATCCTCGACCTCCGAGCTGTTGAGCATGGACCAATGGGGATGGTTAAGCATTATATAGGCTCCCTTCTCCTTCATATTGTAGCAGAAGGCCATGGATACCTTACCCGTTCTCTGAGGAAGACGAAGGACCTGCTTGTCAGAAATTCCCTCAATTTGGTCAGCCCATAGGAAATGAACATGGATATCATGATCGTTTGTAGCGTTTGCCCAGAGCTCAAAGCCCTGGATCATAGTGAATCTGTCATCAGTGAGCTTTCGCGTATCCGTATATATGTCATGGTCGGTCACAGCCAGAAAATCATAGCCGTGATGTACGTAGGCATCCTTCATCTGCTCAGGCGTAAGGCTTCCGTCTGAAAATACGCTGTGGCTGTGGATATTGCCCTTAAGCCAGACAGCGTCCTCGTCTTGCAAGAATATTGTCCTCTTCATTAAGTACCTCTCCATTACAGGTTATATACTATTACAGGTGTATCAATGCGTGTGAATTTTATTATTCACCCCTATTTCATACTGATGATTTTAACACTTGTTAATAGAAATGACAACATACATTTTGAATTAATAATTGACAATTAGTTCTGAGTTAATACATGTTATATAAGCAAATGAATAAGAATAAACCTTCTCTGTAAAAAAAATGAACTTTTTCTTGACAGACAGAATTTAAGAAGTACAATAGTTATGTTAACACGTGAAAGGACAGAGGATACCATAGTGAAGCAGCTCGATAGACTGAACAAGCTCGAAACAAATCTCAAGGATTTCCTATTTGTCAGCGACGATTCCTATGTAAAGAACCTTCTGCATCTCAACTGGGACGAGCAGAGCGCTAAGCGTCTTGCCGCCTGGGACTGGCCCCATGGAATAGGGCTGTTCTGCCTTTGGAAGAGATATCTTCTCACCCTGGACGATTCAATGCTGGATTATCTGACAAGCTGGTATGATTCAAGAATCTCCCTTGGCCTACCCGAGAAAAATGTAAACACAGTCGCTCCTCTTCTCACCCTTGTCTTTCTCGACGAAAAAAGGAGAAAGCCAGAATGGGAAGCCATTATCAAGCAATGGGCCTTGTGGATCATGAACGATATGGATCGCACTCCAGAAGGAGGATTGCAACATCGCCACGCCGAGCTATGCAACTCTGGAGACCTCTGGGATGACACACTGTTCATGACCTGCTTGTTTCTTGCCAAGGCTGGAAAGCTTTTCAATGAGCCAAGCTGGGTTGACGAAGCCTCCTACCAAGCCATGCTTCACCTCAAATATCTAGTAGATCGCAAGACGGGCCTTTGGTTTCATGCCTGGAACTTTGACCGTCGTGACAATTACGCCGGAGCTCTTTGGGGACGAGGCAATTGCTGGGTTACAGTGTTCATACCTGAATTTCTGGAGATCCTTCAATCCGAAGGCCCTATTAAGCGTTTGCTGATCGAGGCTCTTGGACAGCAGATCAAAGCCTTGGCAGGCTTTCAGGACGAAAGCGGACTTTGGCACACCCTCATCGACGACCCTACTTCATACCTTGAATCATCCGCCTCAGCAGGCTTCTGTGCAGGAATGCTCAAGGCCATAAGGAAGGGCTATGTACCCATATCCTACCTGCCTACGGCAAAAAAGGCGCTCAATGCCATCCTGAACGAGATTGATGACAATGGCATCTTGCAGCACGTCTCCTATGGGACCAATGCAAGCCTATCGCTGGAATCCTACAAAAATGTTCCTATCAAGCCCATGCAATATGGGCAAGGACTTGCTATGCTGGCAATCATCGAGAGCCAGGCAAGCAAAAACGAAGGAATTGAATGATGAAGAGAAAGCTGACGATTCCGCGAATGAAAAAATACTTACCGCTGTATGTCATGCTGGCATTCCCAATGGCATACTTTCTGATATTCAAGTATGGCCCGTTGTATGGAATCTCTGCAGCTTTCAAGGACTACAACATATTCAAGGGACTATTTATGAGCGAATGGGTTGGCCTGAAGCATTTTCAGCAGCTGTTTGGCACCCCTGGCTTCTTCCAGGCTCTCAGGAACACCCTGATTCTGAACCTTGGAGAGCTGCTCTTCACCTTCCCCATACCCATCTTCCTTGCGGTGCTTCTCAACGAGCTCAACAACGAGCCATTCAGCAAGTCGGTTGAGCGGATCATGTATCTGCCTCACTTTTTATCCACTGTCATCATAGCGGGCATAATCTACCAGGTCTTTGCACCTTCTGGAGTGATAAACAACATGCTGATGAAGGTCTTTGGAGGCAAGGTTGTTCCGTTCTTGACAAGCCCAGGCGTCTGGAGAGTCACCTATTGGATCTCCTCTGTATGGAGCGGAGCCGGCTATGGAATGATAGTCTACCTTGCAGCCATCAGTGGCATCAACAAGGAGCTTTACGATGCAGCATACATTGACGGAGCAGGCAGGTTCTGCCGCATATGGCATGTGACTCTTCCACAGATAAGGCCCACGATTGTGACAATGCTCATCATGAATATGGGAAAGATCATTTCCATTGGCTTTGAGAAGCCCTACTTCATGGGCAATGTCATGGTCGAAGATGCCTCTTCTGTGATAAGCCTCTACACCTATCGCATGGGCCTTCAGGCAGGCAGATATGACTTTGCCACAGCCGTGGGTCTATTTCAGTCGATTGTGGGCTTGATAATGGTGCTTCTTGTGAACAGCATCGCCAAGAAGCTTGGAGAGGAGGGACTTTTCTGATGGCCAATGTATATGACAAGAAATGGAGCCCTTTCCAGATATTCTTGATGCTGTTCTTCGGCTTCATATGTGCCTTGGTTCTTCTGCCTATAATCAACATCATTGCTACCTCTATGAGCGGAAAGGATGCGATCGCCATGGGCAAGGTCCGGTTCTGGCCTGTGGATTTCTCCACTGATGCCTATCACATGGTATTCACTGATTCCAGCATGATAAGGGCGTTCTTCTTCTCCTTCTTCCTGATGCTTGTGAAGATGGCTCTTTCAATGATATTCACTATCCTGGCCGCTTATCCACTCTCCAAGAGGGATCTGCCCGGAAGAAACTTCTTCATGCTGCTGATAACAATAACAATGTACTTCAGCGCTGGAATGATTCCAGACTACCTTCTCAACAAGTCCCTTGCCTTGATCAACAGGTTCTGGGTCCTTGTTATTCCAGGGCTGGTCACGGCCTTCAACCTGATCATCCTCCGCTCGTTCTTCATGAGCATTAACCAAAGCCTGTTTGATGCAGCCTGCATGGACGGATGCAGCGAGCTTGGGACCCTGGTAAAGATAGTCCTTCCATTGTCAAAGGCCGCTATACTCACACTCTCTCTTTTCTATGCCGTTAATAGATGGAATGGTGTCAGCGACATCATCCTCTACATACAGAACCCCAAGTTCTACACGCTTCAATACAAGCTCAAGCTTATGCTCGATACCATATACATCCCATATGAGGAGGGAATTGAGCAGACTGTTACGCCTGAAAACTTCAAGGCCGCCTGCATAGTCTTTACAATGCTTCCCATGCTTATCCTCTACCCCTTCGTCCAGAAGTACTTCCGCAAAGGCGTAATGATCGGCGGGGTTAAGGAGTGATCATGAAGACAGTCATACACAAAGGACAATGGTTCACCTCCTGGCAATGCACAAAGCCAATCGACGTGATTTACCATGACAGGATGGAGACCTGGCCTTTCCCCTTCTACTACATGGGAATAAGCTCCGAAGAGATCAACGGCTTTGGACAAGTATCCCCAATCAAGAGGCATTTTGTAGATGAAGGACGATTCATGAAAAGCCCTTATCCTGAGCATGTCGCCTTTGACAGGCTTATGTTGCTCCAAGAATCAGCCAGGGTTGACTATTCCAGCTTCTATGACTACCCCACTGACTCAACGTTCTATGCAAGGTGCTTCATACACAGCACCAAGGCCCAGTCCCTGCCCCTTGTCGTTGTCTCATACGGATCTGTGAAAGCCTGGGTGAACAAGAAGGAAGCCTTTGCTTTCCCATCATGCTCAACCAACATCGAGATGCAGAACCCCTGCTCTATAGACCTTGCAGAAGGAGTCAACGAGCTGGTCATCGGCTGCAATGACATAGGTGAGCGAAACACAATGCTTTGCTTTGGGCTGTGCAATCTAGGCACGGACCTTGAGGTTAGCCTGCCTATAGATGATGATGAGAAGTCCTTCCAGGCACTCGGAGCCTTTGCAGCCTCCATCGAGATGACGGAGAGCGATGCCGGGCTTGAGTTCACCTTCAGCCCAGCTGATAAGGATATCTCTCTGAAGGTCAACGATGGATCCTCCTTCACAGATATTCTGGAGATACCCAGAGGCTCAAGGGCAGTCTCTTCCTTGCATCGCTGGTCCAAGCGCTTCATGAGCGTTGAAGCCTGCCTGGGACAGCTAGCCTTAAGGAGAACATTCTATCGCTTCTCGACCCAGAAGCCGGTTGTCAACATCCCAGCCTCGGAGAAGGCGAGAAAGAAGCTCTACATCGACACTCTTTTGGAGAAGGGCGACCCTTCCCCAGCCTTGTTCATAGCAGGGCTATCAAGGCACGTCAACCTCTTTGAGAAGTGCAAGAAGCAGGTGCTGGATTCAATGGAGCGCATTGAAAGAAGAGCAGACTGTTCCGATTTTAGAATGACAGAGATCATCTGGATGTACGCTCTTGGGCAGGACATACTGCCCAAGGAGCTTATCGACCGATTCAAGGCCTTGATGATTAATTACCGCTACTGGTTCGATGAGCCTGGAAACGATGTCATGTGGTTCTTCAGCGAGAATCACGCCCTTGCCTTCCATGCATGTGAATTTATTGCCGGATCTCTGTTCCCAGACGAGATCTTTGTAAACAGCGGCATGACTGGCCGTCAGCACTCCAGCAAGGCAAGAGCTCTTATCAAGGCTTGGTTTTCCTCCCTCTTTGCCTATGGCTATAACGAATACAGCTCAGTCAACTACATTCCAGTTGACATGCTTGGCTATGCAACGCTGCTTATGTTCTCCCATGATCAGGAGATTGAGAGCCTCTGCATAAGGGCCTTTGACATGACCTTCGAGCTTCTTGCGCTGCAATGCCACAAGGGCATGCTTCTTGGAGCCAACGGAAGAGCCTATCCAGACGACCTGCTGTCTCCAACCTGCCTCCAGGCAAACGCATTCTGCTACTTTGCCTGGGGAACAGAATTCAGCCCCTTAGCCTACAGGCCAACCCTCTATGCCCTTTGTCCATATGAAAGCCCAGCAAGCATACGAGAGAAAGCTCTCTGGAACAAGAAGGAGCCATTGTCCGAGCGCTTAGTCCAAGGCGTGGCGAATGTCCAGACAACCATCGTCAAGACCTCAAGCTACTTCATAGGATCCTCAGTGTCCCCTCTTTCCGGCAAGATAGGATCCCAGGAGCATCTGCTGGACATCATGGTCGGAGACGAAGGTGGACGGATGTGGATAAACCATCCAGGAGAGGGCGTGCTATTTGGCACTAGGCGGCCTGGTTATTTCAATGGCAACGGCTACACGCCCATGGTATCGCAATGCCTTGCCTCTGCAGTTGTGTCCTATCGCTTCTCCGAAAAGGTCCAGGCCAAATCGGAGATAGGCTACACACACCTCATATGCTTTAGAAACAGGTTTGAGAAGCAAGTCCTGGAGAAGTGCGACCTGTTCTTGCGCCGCGATGGAGTCAACGTGTTTGTCCATGCTGACAATGGCCTCGAGATACCTAGCCAGCCCTTGCTCTGTGACATGGAGCTACGCTCACCTGGGCTTTGGAACACCTGGTATGTCAGGCTTGATGATTCAATGAGCTTTGATGACTTCGTCAAGGCAATGAAGACCTGCTCCGTAAAAAGGGACAAGCAGATCATTTGGGTTCATGATCCAGTCTATGGAATGGTGAGGTACACCACCATGGATACGGTTGATGAATAAATTAAGGAGGGCCGGTAGAGACCGGTGAATGAAAGATGAAGAAAGGAATCGTAGTATTTAGCATCCTTCTTGTTGCGATGACAATGGTTTTCGCACAAGCCGCTGTTGAACAGACTTCAAGGTCAGCTTCAAACGAGATCGTTGATATAAGAGTCATGGTCTATGAGAGAGGCAAGGAGCTTGGAAATGGCTACACCACAACAGACAACCTGGATACCAGGTGGATAAACTCAATCCTTGAGAAGGAAGGCGTTCATGTGACCTATGTGCCAGTCGCACGAAGCGGATCAGACAACACTGTCAACTCTCTTCTGGCCGCAGGCGATGCTCCAGATGTGATCATGACGTATGACCGCGAAAGAGTCTCAACCTATGGCAAGCAAGGTGGGCTTGTTGCCCTCAATGATTATATCGATCGCCTTGATCCTGGTTTTCTGAAGATGATTGAGGGTGTTCCTCTTTCCTACTGCACCTTTGATGGCAACATCTATGCACTGCCTCGCATGTACGGTACAGGCACAAGAGGCCATCAGCAGTACATCCGTAAGGATCTGTGTGATGCCATGGGAATCGCTATCCCAACAACAAGAGGAGAGCTGATTGACTACCTCTACAAGGTGAAGGCCAACTATCCAGACATCATCCCTTACGCATTCGGCGGAAAGGTCACTGATGCTTGCTTCTTCAACTTCGTGCTCTCCTATACCAGCAGAGCCAACGAGAGGGACAACTACATCTATGAGCCGACCTTCACAAACGTTCTCAAGCCAGGTTCAAAGGAAGGCTTCAGACAGCTCAACCAGTTTGTTCTTGATGGAATCATCCCTCCAGACTTTGCAATCGATACAGATGAGACCAAGTTCAAGCAGGCTCAGGCTAACGGCAAGATCGGTTTCTTGCTTTATGGCAAGGCCGAAGATCCAGCACTGACCCCGTTCGGGACTGACCCAAGCTATATGCTGTGGCCATGCGACTGCCTTGAGAATGCAGATGGAGATTATATCGTCCCATCCTCTGGAGCTCTCGCAAACTACGTCTATGTTCCAAAGACAGCTGAGAAGAAGATGGATGCCATCATGAAGTACCTGAACTTCATGTCCGTTAAGGAAAACGCAATTGACCTCGCCTTCCATGTGGTCGGAGTCGGCTCACAGCTTAATGAAGACGGCATCCCAGTGCTCATAGCAACTGCTACTGAGCTTCAGAAGCAAGGCTATTCACCAGACACCAGCGACCTAAACATGCTCTATACCTCACTCAACTGGGGACAGAAGGGTGCCGTTGACCAGAGCGTCGTCAAGTACCCCACTGTGCCAAGAGCCTTCTTCGATGAAGAGTACAGAATCAACAAGAACCCAGCTGGATACTATGACACATTGAAGATTGAGTCTGCACTTCCATCAGACCAGTACGTACCGCTTCTCCAGTCATTGATATGCGAGTTTGCATTCAAGGTCATGAACGCCCCAAAAGGCCAATTTGAGAAGGTCTGGAATGAATCCTGGCAGAAGATGGTCGAGAACCACCTCAACGAGGTTCTTGACGAGCGCGCGGCCTGGTACGATGCCAACAAGAAGTGATGAGCTTCTGAACATCATCAATCATCAGCCTCGCAGTTGCCTGCGAGGCTGAGTTTTGCCAACAAAGCCTGCATAATGGAGAGGACATGAGAAAGATAACCATAATCGGAGGAGGAAGCCGCAACTGGGCGATAACCTTCATGAGAGACCTCGCCTTGGACGAAAGCTTTGAAGGCGAGCTGAACCTATACGACATAGACCACAAGGCCAGCCTAGACAATGCTGAGGTGGCAAAGCGCATCTTCACCCTTGCCGGCTGCCAAGGCCGCATTAAATGCAAGGCCGAGCCTAATCTTGGAAAAGCCCTCGATGGGGCGTGCTTTGTCATCATATCCATAGAGCCAGGACTCACAGAATGCCGTTATGGCGACCTTGTCCTGCCCGAGCAATATGGAATTCTTCAGACTGTAGGCGACACTACCGGGCCAGGAGGAATAATGAGAGCCAGAAGGGCTCTACCTCTATTCTTCGACTTTGCCAGGCATATTGAGAAGCACTGCCCAGAAGCATGGGTTGTCAACTACACCAACCCTATGACGGTGTGCACAGCTGCTCTATATAGAGGCTTTGGCTCAATAAAGGCCTTTGGGTGCTGCCATGAGGTTTTTGGCACGCAGAGATATATTGCAGGCCTTGTTGAGAAGTGGTTCGATGCACCTCTTGCAGAGAGAAGGGACATCCATCTAGATATAACCGGAATCAACCATTTCACCTTCGCAGCCAAGGCAAGCTGGAATGGAATCGACCTTATGCCAAGGCTGAAAGAACATTCAAGGGATCCTTTCTTCCTTGAGGATCATTCAAGCCTCGCTGAACAAAGAAGGAGGAGCGAGAAGTGGTTCGAGTGCGACCACCTTGTTGCAATGGCCTTCTTGCGAGACTTCGAAGCCCTTGGGACTGCAGGCGACAGGCATCTATGTGAATTCGTGCCCTTCTTTCTTACAAGCGAGGAGAACATCGCCAGCTACGGCATACCCCGAACGCCTTATAAGTGGCGAATAAGGGAAGCTTCCAGGAAGAAGGACCTCAAGTTCACAGATGCTGAGCTGAACATGGGCCGCTCTGATGAGGAAGGGGTAGCCATAATGAAGGCTCTCTTGGGAGGCAGCAGTCTAATGACCAACATAAACTTCCCCAATCTTGGCCAGGCTCCGTATCTCGCACAGGGAGCCATTGCAGAGACCAATGCATTCATTTGCGCAAGCGGTATATACCCTCTGCCTGCATCCCTGCCTTCAGAGGCGCTGCAGCATATGATACGAAGTGTCAGCGATGAGCAGAACCTGGTACTAGATGCAATGTGGGAAAACGATGAGCAAAAACTTTTCCAGGCCTTTGTGTCCGATCCACTTGTCAGGCTTTCGCTAAAGGATGCAAGAAGGCTCTTTGACCAGATGCTTAAGGTATCAGAGATCAGGTACTAGGAGGATCAAGAGATCATGAACAAGAAGCTAGAGCTGAGATTCAATGAAGAGGGCAGATTCCGAGCGCTTTTACTAAGCGATGCCCACCATGCCCCCGATACTGGAGATAGGACCATCGAGGCCATGGAGCTCCTAATAGACCGTACCAAGCCCGATTTTGTGTTTCTGCTTGGCGACAACATTGCCGGTCACAGCACAGAGGAGCAATGCAGGCTCCTCATAGACCAGATAGGCAACCCAATGGAGAGCCGCAATCTTCCTTGGGCCCATGTATTTGGCAACCATGACAGCACACCGCTTCTTTCCAAGTCCTTCCAGCAAGGCCTTTATGAAAAGCACCCTCACTGCCTATCCCAGGCAGGTCCCAAGGATATCCCAGGAATCGGCAACTACTTCCTGCCCATAGTCGGAAAAGACGATGAGCCGATGTTCGGCATCTGGGCTCTGGATTCCCAGCAGGACCTTAAGAATCAGACAAGCAAGCTAGATTATGATGGAGACCTGTACTGGGATCTCCTGATGCCCTCCAGGCTGGCTTCAAACTCCGACTCCGATTTCATTCGTTTTGAGCAGGTCATGTGGTACTTCAGCCAGTCAAAAGCCCTTGAGAGCCGATACAAGCGCAAGATACCTTCAATGATGCTTTTTCATATTCCGCTTGCCGAGTTCAATGCAATAGTCAACAATGCTTCCAGAACCCATATGAAGGGTGAATACAATGAGAAGGTTAGCGCATCGGAAGTGAATTCCGGCCTCTTTGCAGCTGCTCTTCAGCGCGGCGACGTAAAGGCCATGTTCTGCGGCCATGATCATATCAACACCTTCGATGGCACCTACTGCGGCATTCACATGGGCTATGATGGATCTATCGGCTATCATGGATATGGTGCGCGTGACAACGATCCTGGCAAGGATCGCGAAAGGCTTCGCGGAGGCCGAATCATCGATATCGACGCTGCAAGACCTTGGGAGCCAAAAGCAGAGATGGTTTTTGTCAAAGACCTATTTTGCTAGGTTACTGACTAAATCGAGTAATCACCAGTGAAGGAGATATCATCAGCTAGGAGGCTGCCGACAGTGTTTTCGCAGAGATGGCCTCGGCCACCCAGAGCGATACTTCCATCATGGCGGTGAACGTATACGGATGAGCGAAGCGTTGATCAGCAGTGATGTTCCGTCCATTGATCGTACGGCTATCTTGAAATAACTCCCATGGATTTTCTTTGTTATTTCAAATTAGATTTACATATTGAAATCAGCATGCTAAGGTTGGGGTGGTATTTCAATGTACCGGGGAGAGGAGGCGGGCCATGGGGAACAGGGCAGGATCGTTCACATCACAACTGCATGGGGAAATGGCATACCA
>JGI24712J26585_10003890_pt1 | contig 11617 bp, 10 predicted proteins | sample BioPla3DNA2_FD_26585 | JGI IMG/M metagenome (IMG submission 26585)
CAAACTCTATGATGACACCTAATGCAAAAGAAAATAAGTACTTCAATGAAAACATTAATTACTAAACTTTTTCGTGTCTATTTTATTGACATTCATCCAGTCGCTGGGGTCCGGTTGTTCTTTTACAAAATTAATAAAATCTCCAATTTCCTGACAGCTGGTCAGAAAAAAAGTCAATAAGATCAAGATAGTCAAAATTGTCTTTTTCATGATTTTGCCCTCACTCATTTATTCTTATTTTAACATAAAGCAATAAAAATAAGATGAACAATTAAAGAGAGGACACATCTTTTCGATGCATCCTCTCGGTTATTTTAGCTTATTGGAAAATTTTTATTAGATTACTAGCAGATGTGAAGATCTCTGGCGATTGAAACAATATCCCCGGTCACAGCTGTTGCAGTCTCTAAAGAACCGGCACCGTATCCGGTAAATGCCAATTCTTGAGCATATTTGCATTTTATCTGAATTGTATTCAGCACACCTTCTGTATGGAAAAGTGGATGGTCTTCGGCTAAGGCTTCAGGTCTTACACTGTAAGTAAATTTGCCGGTTTCAGTTTTAGTTGCTCTGGCAACCAATTTAATTGCCTGACCATTCTGCTTTGCTTGTTCGATATCTTGAGGCGATATCCCTGTAATACCTGCGCGTTCAATTTCCCGTTCAGCAGGATAATTACCGGTAATCAAATAGCCAAGAATTCCCAGTTTATGCATTGCATCATATCCTTCAAGATCTGCTGAAGGATCTGCTTCCAAATAACCGTTTTGTCGTGCTTCTTCCAGAGCTTGTTCCAGACTCTTACCTTTTTTAACTTCAGTAAGAATGTAATTGGTCGAACCGTTGAGAATGCCGACCACTTCCTCTACTTCGTCACCGATTAAACCTTCAGTTATACTGCGTAGAATAGGAATCGCACCGGCAACAGCAGCTTCATAGCGTAAGTGAACATCTGTCAAATCAGCTTTTTCTTCCAAGGCACCTTGTGCTGTAAAAATTGCATATTTGTTGGCTGTTACCACATGTTTACCGCGTTCCATAGCTTGGTTCATAAATTTTGTAGCAGGCTCAAGTCCACCCATCAATTCAACAACTATTTCAATCGAATCATCGTTGAGTATTTGATCATAGTCAGTAACCCTGATTTCTTGAGGCAACTGTTCAGGATATTCATCAGGTAAAACTAATACTTTGGCTATTTCCAGGCTAATATTTCTGCCTGTAGCTGAGTACAATCTTTCTGAAATCAATTTACTTTGATTTTCTAAAAGCGTATAGACCCCACTACCAATCGTGCCAAATCCCAATAATGCCACTTTAATTAAACTGGATTTGTTGCTCAGATTATTATCCTTATTGTTTTTATTATTCATACTCAATCCTCATTCACAGCTAATGCTGAATTTATAAAAATAGAATTATCTTAATAATTATTATTTGTTAATAATAGCAAAATAAAGCATTCCTGCAAATAATTATTCGTTTTTCTCAATAACTAACTTGTTCAGCCAAAAAATTATTAGATCATTAACTTCATTTATTCAAAGATCAAACTCTCTTAAACGTTGAACCCGCTCGGCTGTTTTGGGATCCAGTTTTTCTTGTTCAACTAAAAAATTCGGATGTCCAGCTAAAAAACTGCGTACAAATTGATATGGATCAGCATAATAATCCAATAATAGTTTTTCTTGAGTGTTGCTAATCAAGTCTTTAGTAAGAGCATCTGCAAATAAGGCAGGTGAAATTTGAACTAAAGATTGCACATTAATATCCAATTTTTCCAAAAGATTAACTCCACCTTGGCAACGATCAACTATTGCCAAAGTATCACTTATTTTTCCACCTGCAGCTTGAACACTGTTAATCCAGTTTCTGGTATAACTTGAAGCTTCCGTAATCAAATCAGCAACATGTAAAGCATTGCCTAAATCTGGCTTTTGCTCCTGTTTATCGTCCAGTCGCGAAGATTTTTCCAATACAGATTTAGAATACCAAGCTTGATTATCCTTAAATAATGCTAAGTGAGGCTTATTCAAATGTCTTGCCAGTTCAATCGAGAAAAAATAGTCCCTCCGTTCACCACCGGAAATGAAATCACAATCAATCTCGCTTACCGCTTCTACTGCAGAATCAATCACCGAGCGATAGATGGCTGATTTCTCATATTGTGCTTTACAAAGCGTAGCAAGTTCTTTACATAGATATTTTCTATTTTGTGATTCAGCCATTTTTTCAATAAACCGCAAAAGCAACTTTGCTTCAGACTCAGATCCAAAGAGGAAATGCGTATTGATATAATAAGGACCAAAAAGTCCTGAAGTGTACCAAAACGGTTGATCTTCCGGACAAACGCGGAAAGCTTCTGTAGCAAATAAAGCATCGGTTATAGTATATTTCATTTTAAGATCTCCTTAATTCCAAAGTTCCAACGTACCGGTCAGATCAGCTATATTATCTACCTGCAATTCTTGGCACAGAGCAGGTAATTCTTCCAAAATTTTCCAAGGTAAAGATGGCTCGACCAACAAACCGGTCCCAATTTGAACAGCCGCAGCCCCGGCAATCATGAAAGCTGCGACATCTTCCGCACTGCTAATACCGCCCATGCCTACCACAGGTATTGATACCGCATGATAAACTTCGGAGACCATACGTAGAGCTACCGGTTTAACCGCCGGTCCGGAATAGCCGCCGGTATTATTACGTAGAATAGGTCGGCGCGTCTGAACATCTATCACCATACCCAACAAGGTATTGATCAAACTGACTGCTGTTGCGCCGCCTTGTTCTGCAGCTTTTGCCATCTCAGCAATCGAAGTTACATTCGGAGTCAATTTAATCCANAAAGGATGACGACTGCGTTTTGCACATTGATGAGTCAATTCTTCTATTGCCACAGGATCAGATCCGAAGGTCATACAACCTTGTTTAACATTGGGGCAGGAAAGATTCAGCTCAATTGCAGCCAGATCTTGGCTTTGCAATTGNTCTGTAAGAAAAATATAGTCTTCCATGGTTTCACCGGCAATATTTGCAATGATCGTTGCATTCTGAGATCTCATAAAGGGAANTTCTTCTTCCAGCACTACATCTAATCCCGGATTTTGCAGTCCTACCGCATTCAACATACCGCAATCGCATTCAGCAACACGAGGTGCGGGNTTTCCTATTTTGGGCAATCTGGTAAAACCTTTAGTTGAAATTCCGCCTAAAGTTGAAATGTTAAAAAATTCAGCCATTTCGCGACCGAAACCAAACGTTCCCGAAGCGGCAATCAATGGATTTTCTAAACTTAAATCTCCTACTTTTACCTTTAAATTTACCATTGAATTACCTCCGCATTAAATACCGGTCCTTCAAGACAACAACGATCATAGTTCAATTCTCCGGAGATGAGATCTTTTACCCTAACGGCACAAGTTCTACAAATACCTATGCCACAAGCCATTCTCTCTTCAGTCGATACCTGGCATTGAAGGTTTAGACTCTCAGCCCAAACAGCTGCCATTTTCATCATCGGTTGCGGACCACAACAAAATAATCCTGTATCCGGTTTTGCTTCACCATGTTCGGACCACAGTTTTTCTAAAGCCTGCTGAGCATATCCTTTAAGATGAGCGGATCCGTCTTCAGTTGCAATGCATAATTCTGTTGCAATCCGACCCATTTCTTCTTCTAGTAAAATATCCTCTTGTGAACGAAAACCTGTAGCTATATATGTCTTGATCCCAATCTCTTTTGCTTTTTCCAAAACAAAAAGCAAGGGATAAATACCGGTTCCTCCACCGATCAGAAAAATATTTTTTAAACCTTCAAAGTTAAATCCGTTGCCTAAAGGTCCCAGAACAGAATAAATATTGCCTAATTTCGCCTCGAAGAAATAGGCTGTACCGGCAGACTTTTTCTTGATACCGATACCAAATTGTCCTCTGTCCCGATTGACTGAGGCAATGCCAAAAGGACGACGCAGAAATGCAGCACCCTTAAGATCAATAAATTGTCCCGGTTGTGCTTGTTCAGCGATCTCTTGAGATTCAAAAGTCAAAAATAGATTCTCCGAATTGAGAATTTCTTTTTTAACTAAAACACAGTCATGTTCTATCTTACTCATTTAGTTCTCCTTTTAACTCTGAAAGGCCTTATTGAGTCAATCATCATTTAACAAAAGTTTCTGCCAAGCCTCTTTTTCAAGCTGATTCATTTCATTGACCGGCTTTGTCAGATGTCTGGTTTTGCTTACAATATCGGCAAAATCAGCTATCGAATAAGCTAACAAATCTTTGGCAGCCAAACCCTGCTCCAGACATTCGGTCACCGCGACCAAAGTATCTAAAGAAGTTAAGGTGGCAATACCGTGTTCTATAGCGAGACGTCTCACTTTGAAACCCAGACCTCGTCTCTTGCCCGGTATTTCAGTATTGATCAAAAGTTTTACTTTGCCGCTTTTAAGAAAGGAAACAACATCTCTAGAAGAATTTCCTTCACGTCTCACCACACTGGTTGCAATCCCGTAGCGATTCAGATAATTTGCCGTACCCCCCGTCGCATATAAATCAAATCCCAGATCATAAAGCCTTTTCGCTAAAGGAACGAGTTCAGCTTTATCGGCATCGCTGACCAACATTAATATTGCACTGCCCGGTGTAGGAAATTTAAAACCGGAAGCCAAAATAGCTTTATACATTGCTTCCGGATAATATTCGGACAAACCTAAGACTTCTCCTGTACTCTTCATCTCCGGGCCGAGCGTAGTATCAACATCATGTAATTTTTCGAAAGAAAAAACAGGAGCTTTTATGGCATAAACACTTGGATAATCGGCAAATAAACCGGGCTCTAAATTTAAATCTGCAAAACTTTCACCCAACATAACCCGAGTTGCCAAATCTACAATCGGCAATCCTGTAACTTTACTGATATAAGGAACCGTCCTACTTGAGCGCGGATTGACTTCCAACACGTAAACTTCATAATTATAGAGAATAAATTGAATATTAATCAAACCGATTATCTTCAGAGCTTTTGCTAAACGTTCGGTATATGTAACAATTTTTTCTTTAACACTCTTAGGTATATANGCAGGAAAAATCGAAATTGAATCGCCTGAATGAACTCCCGCCCGTTCCAAATGCTCCATAATGCCCGGAATTAAGACTTGTTTCCCGTCACTGATTGCATCAACTTCCAATTCCGTACCCATCAAATATTTATCAATTAGAATCGGATGTTCTTGGGTTTGAAGATTAATGATCTCCATATAAGAGACGATTGCTTGCTCATTGTGACAGATACTCATTCCCTGTCCGCCCAGGACATAAGAAGGTCTGAGCAATACAGGATAGCCTAGTTCTTCCGCCGCTTTTAAGGCCTCCTCGGTCGTAAAGACCGCATCAGCTTTGGGACGAGGTAATTCACATTCCTCCAAAACCAGATCAAAACGGGCACGATCCTCTGCACGATCAACGTCATCGGCTGAAGTTCCCAAAATCTTATATCCTAAATCCGTTACTGCTTGAATCAATTTAATTGCCGTCTGCCCACCAAACTGGCAAATTACGCCTTGCGGTTTTTCCAATTCAAGAATTCGAGAAACATCATCGATCGTCAACGGTTCAAAATAGAGACGATCCGATGTGTCAAAATCAGTGGAAACTGTTTCAGGATTATTATTAATGATGATTGATTGATAGCCGCTTTCTCTCAATGCTTGAGCACAGTGAACCGAACAATAGTCAAATTCAATCCCTTGACCTATTCTGATCGGGCCAGAACCTAAGACGACTATCTTCTTAGCAGTATTGTCAGACATACTTATTGTCTCTTCAACATTATTAAATAAAACCGAATCGGATTTATCTTCTGTAACCTTATCCTCAGAACGTTTAGTCAAACAGCCAAAATAATAAGGACTGCGAGCCGTAATTTCACCTGCTCCGGTATCTACAGCTCGATAAACCATCTCAACGCCTAAAGCTTGCCAGATTTGTTTAATATGTGTGAGATCCAGTTGTAAAATCTCACTTAAACCAGTTTCTGAAAAACTCCAAACAGCAGCTTTGCTGATTAACGAATCCAGTTTTTGGACATTTTGCAAAAGCTTATTTGTATTTTCTTGATTTGGTTTAACAACAGAAAACTCTCGCAAAGCAGAATGGTCTCTTAATTCAAGCAAAGCTGATTCCAAATCTACAATGTTTTTGACTGTTTCTAAAAAATATAAATCAATTTTGGTCAATTGCTGAAGCTCAGCCAATGATTTACCTCTTCTGATCGCTTCAGCCAAATAGAACAATCTACGATCATCAACTTCAGCAATTATNCTTAAGATTTCCTGATCTTCAAGCTCAGTCAATGATTCCTGGAAAAGAGTATTAAATCCTAATTCCAGAGAACGGATGGCTTTTAATAAAGAACCTTCTGTCGTACTGGCAATCGCCATCACTTCACCGGTAGCCTTCATCTGTGTACCTAAACTACGTTTAGCATGTACAAATTTGTCAAAAGGCCATTTGGGAATCTTGGTTACCACATAATCCAACACCGGTTCATGAGCCGCCCAAGCTTTGCCCGTTATTTCATTACGAATTTCAGTTAGGGAATAACCCAGAGCTATCTTGGTAGCTACTTTAGCTATTGGATAGCCCGACGCTTTGGAAGCTAAAGCCGAGGNACGAGAAAGTCTCGGATTAACTTCTATCACAGCATATTCACCACTGGTGGGATGGAGAGCAAACTGAACATTGCAGCCACCTTCTATCTTCAGCTCATCCACGATACGTAAAGCTGCAGAGCGCAGCATTTCATATTCTGTTTCACTTAAAGTTAAAGCCGGTGCCATGACGATTGAATCGCCGGTATGTACGCCTACCGGATCAAAATTCTCCATTGAACAAATAATGATTGCATTGCCTGCAGAATCTCTGACTACTTCGTATTCAATTTCTTTCCAGCCGGCAATAGCTTTTTCAATCAAAACTTGGTGGACTCGGGATACTTCAAGACCGGTGGCAGCGATTTCCCGCAATTCTTGTTTATTGGCAACAATACCGCCTCCTGTTCCGCCTAAAGTAAAAGCAGGTCTGACAATGACCGGATAACCGATTTCTTCAGCTAAATTTTCAGATTCTGTCAAAGTGTGGGCAACACCTGATGGGATACAGGTAACTCCTATTTTTAACATGGCGTCGCGAAACAATTCACGATCTTCGCCTCTTTTTATTCCTTCAGCTTGAGTTCCAAGTAGTTTAATTTTATGCTCGCTCAGAAATCCTGATTCTGTAAGCTCCATCGCTAAGTTAATAGCTGTCTGACCACCAAGTGTTGCCAATAAAGCATCGCAATTTTCTTTCAATAAAATATTCTGAATCACATCTGCTTGTAATGGCTCTAAATAGACTTGAGAAGCCATATCTTGATCGGTCATTATTGTAGCCGGATTGCTATTCACCAAAACAGTCTCTATATTTTCCTGTTTCAGAGCACGACAAGCCTGAGTTCCTGCATAATCAAATTCAGCAGCCTGACCGATAATAATCGGACCTGAACCGATTACCATGACTTTTTTAATTTGGTCATTTTTAGGCATCTAGAAGGTTCCTCTCTTTTAAAGCATTGTTTAAATCATCACGCATTCTCAGAGCCTCTCGTCTGGTCGCTTCTGCAAATTCTTCTGCCGGAAGATCCGAATGTTTGTTATAAGCACAGATTAAGGAACGAGATGCATTTACAATAGCACCTGTTCCATCTTTTTTGAACTGTTTAGCACAATCATCAGCAGTACCGCCTTGTGCACCATATCCCGGGACCAGAATCCAGGAATGTTCCAGAACATGACGCATTTTTTCTGCCTGTTCCGGCCAGGTTGCTCCCACCACTGCACCTAACGGAGAATAGCCGTCATGACCCAGATAGTCTTTAGACCACTTGGTAATTGTTTCAGCGACGACTTCATAAACTCTTCTACCATCAGTCAGTTCAAGATCCTGAAAATCCGCCGCTGAGGGATTGGAAGTTCTAACCAACACAAAAAGTCCTTTGCCATGCTCTTGAGCAGCATCGATAAACGGCTTAATTCCGTCAATACCCAGATAAGCATTGACAGTCAGTGCATCAGCGTCCCAAAATGCATATTGTCGCTCAGGCAGATCGGTTTTTCCGAGCCAGGCAGCTGCATAGGCGGAAGCTGTACTCCCGATATCATTACGTTTGCCGTCCAAGATCACCAGCATGTTATTTTCTTTCGCTAAGCCGATAGTTCTTTCTAAGGCTTTTAAACCGGGCAAACCGTACATCTCATAATAGGCAATCTGTGGCTTTACCGCCGGGATAATATCATGCACAGATTCGATCAAAGAACTATTAAAACGTACCAGAGATTCTTCAATAAACTGATCTCGATCAGAGAATTCAATCTGCCATTGCTGCAATAATTTTTTCGGAATATATTCAAGTTTCGGATCTAAACCCAGCACTGTAGGATTTTTTGTGCGTTGAATAGCTTCCGTCAGACGTTCACTAAAACTAAGCATCGTATACCACCTCTCCGTCTACAATAGTATATTTTATTTTGCTATCCAATGTCATTTCATGGAAAGGTGAATTTTTCCCTTTAGAAACCATTTTGAAGCGATCAATGGTTTGGGATTGCTCGAGATCAATTAAAGTCAGATCCGCCGCTGTACCAAGATTAAAGGAACCACGCTCGACCTTGAGCAGACGTTCCGGAGCAGAACAGAATAAACGTGCTAAATCTTCAAGCTCCAAATATCCCGGTTTAACCAGATAAGTGTATGAGGCACTGAATGCAGTTTCTAAGCCTGTCATACCATTTTTGGCCAAACTGAATTCAATATCTTTTTCATCTTCATGATGTGGTGCATGGTCGGTTACAATCATGTCAAGTGTTCCGTCTTGTAAGCCCTCGATAATTGCCTCTACATCTTCCGGTCTGCGCAAAGGAGGATAAGCACGAAATAACGTGTTATAACCACGGCAATTATCATCCGTAAAGATAAAGTATTGTGGACAGGTTTCAGCCGTAACTTTGACACCTCTTGCTTTAGCCTCTCTTATCTGCTCCACACTACGTTTCGTGCTGACATGAGCAATATGGACTGGCAGATCAAGATAATCCGCGATCAGGATATCCCGCATGACAGTAATATCTTCTNCTATAGACGGTGATCCTTTAATCCCCATTTGGGTAGAGGCTAAACCTTCATTCATAATTCCGCCGTTTGAAATACTCGCATCCTCACAGTGATCAATGATCGTCAGATCAAAATCTGCAGCATACACCATAGCTTTGCGCATCATATCGGCAGTTTTCACCGAAACACCGTCATCTGAAAGAGCAACTGCTCCCGCTTCTTTCATCAGTCCCATTTCAGCAAGTTGTTCGCCTTTTTGACCTTTAGTAACTGCACCTATCGGCCAAACATTAACCACACCTACCTCTGCAGCTCGTTCTTTAATAAATTTTACAACTGAAGCATTATCACAAACCGGATCTGTATTCGGCATACAGGCTACAGAGGTAAAACCACCGGCTGCCGCTGCTCTTGTACCACTTGCAATATCCTCTTTATATTCAAAACCCGGTTCGCGCAAATGGACATGACAATCAATCAAACCCGGAAAGACTACTAAACCTTGAGCATCAATTTCATAATCAAAAGGACCGTCATACGCTTCTGAAAAGCATCCGTCTTTAATATATATTTCNGTAGTTTCTTTATTATCTTGTTTTACTATTGCTTGATCTTTTTCAGACAATTCGCGAGGCCAGATCAGATGAGCATTATAGATTTTTGCATTCAAAGTGCATTCCTCCTCAAATTCAGTAAATAAAGAATTGCCATTCTTATAGCCACACCATTTGTTACCTGTTCAGAGATAACCGATTGATCACTTTCATATAAAGCTGAATTGATTTCTACACCGCGGTTAGCAGGTCCNGGATGCATGACCAATGCATTCTCTTTCGCCAATTTGATTTTATTATCATCTAAACCGTAATAGCGGAAATATTCATTAACCGATGGGAAAAGTCCACACTTCATCCGTTCTAGTTGAATACGCAAACTCATTACCACATCGGCACCTTCTATTGCTTCTTCCACATGCCTGGTGTAGTGTGCTCCGGTTTGTTTAACATCCAGAGGCATTAAACTTGCCGGACCGGAAACCCAAACTTCCGAACCCAGTTTTGTCAGAGCTAATAAATTGCTACGAAATACCCGGCTGTGTAGGCAATCACCGATGATTGCAACTTTTAATTTATCTAGATGACCAAGCTTATCCCGCATGGTGAAAACATCCAGCAAGGCTTGGGTTGGATGTTCATGCATGCCGTCTCCTGCATTAATCACCGAAGCACTGACTCGTTTGGCCAGAAACTCCGCTGCTCCGGACTCTCTATGTCTCATTATTAAGAAATCCGTCGACATCATATCTATGGTCACAGCTGTATCCAACAAAGTCTCACCCTTATTAATCGAACTGCCGGACGAGGAAATATTAACTGAAGCTGCTCCCATATACTTGGCAGCCATCTCAAAGGACAATCTGGTCCTGGTTGAATTTTCAAAAAATAGATTCACCACTGATTTACCTTGCAGATGTGAGGTTTTTTTCGTCGGTTGAGTCAAGACTTTTTTCATCGTCTTAGCCGAGTCCAAGATCATGACTATTTCTTCAGCACTTAGTTGTTCAATGCTGAGTAAATCTTTCGATTTTAGATGCATATAGCTTTCCTTTCCTATTTATAAATGAAATTTTGCACAAAAAAATACGGCTACTAGCCGTATCGTTAAAGATCAATATTTACCTCAGGTCCCATCAGGAGCACTTGGTCTTGTCCATCAATCTCTTCAACTTCCACATCGATCATTTCTGAACGTGAAGTTGGTACATTTTTCCCTACATAATCAGGCCTAAATGGCAATTCCCGATGACCTCGATCGATCAAAACTGCAAGTTGAATACTGTTAGGACGTCCCATATCAAAGAGAGCCTCCACCGCAGCTCTCACGGTGCGACCTGTATAGAGCACATCATCCACTAAAATTATTTTGGCATCATAGATATTAATATCAATTCTAGTATCATTGACAATTGGATTCTCAGCCAACATACTCAAATCGTCTCTGTAAAATGTAATATCCAAAATACCCACGCCTACAGTTACATTTTCAATCTCTTTGATTTTCGCGGCAATTCTTCTCGCTAGAGGAACACCTCTACGTTGAATTCCAACCAAATAAATATCTTCGGTCCCTCGATTACATTCCAGAATTTCATGAGCGATTCGGGTCACGACCCGATCCATGGTTTCTTTATCCATCAAATGTGCTTTTATTTGCATGAACTTACTTTCTACCATTCAGGGATAGATTCTTAAAGCGGTACACTGCACAAGTTTTCAGCATTTTAGGCATAAAAAAACCTTCGCATACGAAGGGCAAGAAAAAAACAGAAACCAAATTATGTTTCTCTATCTTTTGTTACTCACCCTTTCAGCCTCACAGGACCGATTAAAGGATTTTCAACATTCATCTGATAAAATATTACTGTTTCATGATCCAAATTGCAAGAAAAAAATCAAATTTTCTTTAGT
>JGI24712J26585_10003892_pt1 | contig 11613 bp, 11 predicted proteins | sample BioPla3DNA2_FD_26585 | JGI IMG/M metagenome (IMG submission 26585)
ATAAAGCCGCCGGCGGGGGAGCCCATTTATATTACTTTACCCGCCCCGACTTACGAAGTGGTTTCGGTTTCATCCGGCCGGAAGATGCTTACCGGTTCCGGGACGGAAATTATTTTGCGCAGCGGGAGTGCAATACTCGTGGAGGGGCCCGGAGGTGGACTTTCCGATCTTACCGCAGGCACCAATCTCTCTGAAGGGGACAATATCGCCAGGGATCACCTTCTTCTCTCGCCAAAAGATGACGGCCGCGGCATAATGGCAACAACAAACACCATTTTCATGGTGCGCGGCGATTATAATCTAGACTAATTGGCAAAAATATGGCGTACATTAGAATCCTGGGAGGGGAGGGGGATATTTGACCGTAATTGCCCTTTCGGGTTACTATGGGTTTTACAACATCGGTGATGAAGCGATTCTCGAAGCGATTGTGAATGTTTTGCGCTATCACCGTCCAGATATAGACCTGGTAGTTTTTTCCGCTGACCCTCATCATACCCGCAGGACTTACGGAGTGGAAGCAGTATCGCGAACAAACCTTCCAGCAATTATACGTGTACTCCGGAGAGCGGACTTGCTGATCAGCGGGGGCGGGGGGTTGCTGCAGGATGCAACGGGACCCCGTTCTATCCCCTATTATTTGGGGATTATTAAGCTGGCCATGCTCCTGCATACTAAGGTAGCAGTCTATGCCCAGGGACTCGGGCCCCTGAATTCCGGATGGAGCCGTTTCTGTGTGCAGAAGGTCCTCTCCGGGGTAGATTGGCTCAGTGTCAGGGACCATGCATCTGCCCGGCTGCTGGCTGAACTCGGGGTAAAAAGGGATATCACCGTTACTGCAGATCCGGTCTTCTATCTTGACCCGGTACCCCGGAGAGAGGTTGACACCTTCTGGAAGGCTTACGGGATAAAGCGGCCGGGGAAGGAGTTGCTTGTAGGTTTAGCGCTCAGGCCTTATCCGGGGGAAACGCTTTTTGATAAAAAACTTCTGGAAATAGTCAGCGACGGGTGCAGGTTTCTGGAAAAAGAATATAATGCCCGGCTTATTTTTCTTCCTTATCACCTGAAAAAAGATCTGCCGCTGGCCAGGGACCTTGCATCAAGGTCGTCAACCGGAGGGATAGTCATTGAGGAAAGCCTTTCTTCGAGGGATATATTGAGGGTGATGGGAGGGCTTGATCTGCTTATCGGGATGCGTTTACATTCCCTTATTTTCGCTTCAATTTGCGGGGTTCCTTTTATAGCCTTACCTTACGATCCCAAGGTTAACGCTTTTCTTCAATATGTTGAGAAACCCGGTTTATCTCTGGAGAGTTTAAACTTGGTACAGTTGCAGGAGAGCATCAAGTCTGCCCTGGATGAAGGAGAGGAAGCCAGGGAATACTTGCGTATTAAAATTAATGCCCAGAAAAAAGAAGTGCAGGGAGCTGCTCAAAAAATTCTATCCTTATTATAAATTTACAGGTAAATATTACAGATAAAGCGTTTTATAGCGTGTAGAATTCATATCTGAGATAAAGCATATTGGGATAAAGCATATATGGAATAAAATATTCTACGGGTAATAACATTATTAGGGAAAGGAGGTGCCTCCCGGTATATTTTTTTATCCCGGGGCAAAGATTATGATAGCTGTAAAAGTAAAAGGCGTAGGACTTGATTCATCTCATAACCCGCTGCTTTTGCTGATCGATCAGGAAGAAACCATGGTGCTGCCGATAGGTATTGGTTTGGGTGAGGCTCAGGCGATATCCCTTAAACTGGAAGGGTATGTTTTACCCCGTCCGCTCACACACGATCTTATTGTCTCGATCTGTGCCAATCTTGGCGCTTCTATCCGGCAGATAGTTGTAAATGACATTTACGAAGGCACGTACTACGCCCAGATATATTTAGAAAAGGACGGAAAAGAGATAATACTGGATTCGCGGCCCAGTGACGGAGTAGCACTGGCATTAGCCAGCGGAACCCCCCTTTTTATCACGGAAAAAGTAGCACAGCATTCGTTGCCTTTTGAGGAGGTCCTCACTGAATACTGTGATTTTATTATTGGCGATGGAGAGGATAAACCTTTACATTAATTCTTTATGCAGGGAGTAGTCTTAATGCAGGGAGCGGACCGATGAGAAAAAAGTTAACGAAAAAATTAATATTTTTTATCCTTTTCAGCTACATATTTTGTTTTGCGTTAACCCCTGTTGGAATACAACAGGAAGAAAGAGTACGCGAAATTTATCTTCTGGAGATAAAGGGCACGATTACCGGGGGGCAGGCGGCGTTTGTAAACAGGCAGTTATCTTCGGTGGAAGCCGAACTTGTCCAGGCAGTAATTATTGAGTTGGATACCCCCGGGGGACTGGTAGAAGCCACTCTGGATCTGACCAAGTCTTTTAATACCTCACCTGTACCCGTAATAGTATATGTGCATCCTACCGGTGCTATCGCTGCTTCTGCGGGCGCTTTTCTTTTAATCAGCGCGGATATCGCTGCTATGGCCCCGGGGACCACAGTCGGTGCGGCTATGCCGGTCACCCTGTCTCCCGATGGCGGAGCGGAAAGAGCAGATGAAAAGACCATTAATTTCCTTGCCGGGCATATGAAAAGTATTGCCCGTCAGAAAGGGCGCCCTGCAGACATAGCGGAAAAATTTGTTACGGAAAACCTTACCCTGGATGCTATTGAGGCGCGGGAGAAGGGTGTTATCGAACTGGTTGCAGATAATATTACACTCCTCCTGGAAAAAATTGACGGCTTTGAAGGAGAAAAGGACGGGAAACCCTTTGTGTTGGATACTGCAGGGGCAAGAATCCTGAAAAAAGAAATGGCTGCGCGGGAAAGGCTGCAGCATAAAATCAGTGATCCGCAGATTGCTTACCTTCTGCTTATAGCGGGAGCTTTGGGGGTATATTTCGGCTTGGGGATGCCGGGGACGTTTATTCTCGAGATTCTGGGCAGCATCGCCCTGCTGCTGGGAGTTTACGGTATTGGTCTTTTTGATACCAATACTGCCGGGATTATTTTTATTGTCCTGGGTCTCGGGCTGCTGGTTGTAGAGCTTTTTACAGCGGGGTTCGGCATATTAGGCATTGGCGGCGGAGTGAGCCTGTTAATCGGTTCTGTTTTGCTGCCGAGCGAGCCGCTTATGTCGCCGGACTGGTATACCAGGTTTCTTGCTACTGTTGTAGGTGCTGCCGTGGGGGTTTGTGCGCTCTGTTTTCTGATCGTTACCATGTTAATTAGATCCCGGCGCAGCTGGAAAGGCAGGGAAACGTTTTTTGGCCCGGCGCCAAAAGCGTTAGTCGTAGAGGAGCTCTCACCTTACGGTACTGTCAAAATGCGCGGCGAGCTGTGGAAGGCGCTCAGCCACGATAGTTCTACCATACCGCAGGGTGCGGAAGTAGAGATCATAAAGCAGCAAGGGCTTACTCTTATTGTTAAGGAGAGCGGCAGCGAAAAAAATCCCGCTTCTGAATGATTATAAGTCGTATCAAACGGCAAAATTAATAACATAATGTACGTAAACCTGGAGGTGTTTTGTTATATGGAGACGATCCTGGCAGTGGTTTTTATCATTTTAGCTTTCCTTTATTCGTCATTAAAAGTCGTGCGGGAATACGAAAGGCTGGTTGTATTCCGCCTGGGGCACCTGGTAGGCTCCAGAGGACCTGGCCTGGTCCTGCTTATTCCTGTTCTGGACCGGTTTGTAAGGGTTTCCCTGCGGGTGATTACCCTTGATGTCCCCACTCAGGATGTTATTACCAGGGACAACGTCACAGCGAGCGTAAACGCGGTGGTCTACTACCGGGTAGTTGATCCGAACAACGCAATCGTTAATGTGGAAAATTATATGTTTGCCACGGGGCAGCTTGCCCAGACTACCCTGCGCAGCGTAGCAGGGCAGGCCGAACTGGATGAGCTGCTTGCAGAAAGGGATAAACTTAACCAGCAGATTCAGAAGATCCTCGATGAAGCTACCGACCCCTGGGGGATCAAGGTTACCGCTGTAGAGATCAAGGATGTTAATATTCCTGAGGGACTACAGCGGGCAATATCGCGGCAGGCTGCGGCTGAAAGGGAGAGAAGGGCTATCGTCATCCAGGCTGAGGGGGAGAAGCAGGCATCGGAAAAGCTGGCAGAAGCCGCCGCAGTTCTGGGAAGCAGCCCCGGAGGGCTGTTTATACGCCTTTTGCGTACTCTTCCGGAGATCGCCTCTCAACCCGGGAACATAATTGCCTTTCCGTTGCCGATGGAGCTGCGCCATCTTGCGGATGCGCTTGATCTGAATAAAAAACAGAATACATAATGCGACAGCGGGGACGGTTCTCCCTGTCGCACTTGTAGCATCCCAGACTATTTCTCAATGTCGAGCGACAGGAAATCGTCCCCTATCGCTACCGGAGATAATGGAGGAATTAGGGGGTAAAATAATGGCTAAAATTTTTGGTTTTATGGTTATTTGTTGCAGGTTATTCAATTATTAACCCTCGTCATGTATGGAAAGCTACACAGGGATGGAAAGCGCATAGAGAACCACCAGCTTTATATTTCTTTCTTAACAGGGTTATTGCCTGTATTGGTTTTGCAATTGGTTTATTCTTTTTGTTTGCTGGTTTTAAATAACGTTTATATGCTCCTGTACTTGCTGAAATTTAGTGCAACAAGCGGGTGTCTCTTTCTTAGTGCGACAGCTAGAACCATTCCCGCTGTCGTTAATTGTCGTATATTGTCATAATGTGTCGGTTAATTTTATTAAAGACTCTCTCTGGACTTTTTCAGCTGGGTGGTGATATTCGGTGAGCGCTTACTGCATTAGCATTAGGCGGGTTCCAATTGCCAGCAGCACCAGTCCTGCCGCCTTCCACCACGAAAAAGGAATTGCCTGCAAACCGAAAAGGCCGAAATGATCTATAAGAAGGGCTGTGGTAACCTGTGCTGCCACGATTGCTGTAGTAGCGTTGGCTGCGCCTATTTTGGGGATACTTGCGGCCACTGCATACGTAATAAGCACTATAAGTATCCCCCCCAGGAAAGTATACCAGGGTGCACCGGTAAATTTGAAAATATTTCCGTGGCCAAGCCCCAGGGGAAACAGTGCTACAAATGCTGTAACAAGTCCGATGATCATTACTATGAGCGTTGCTTCGAGCAGTCCTACTATTTTACCGAGTGATGCATTTAACGTTCCCTGGATAGCCATGATGGAACCTGCCAGAGCTGCCAGGAGAAGAGCTAAAATGTCCAATTTCATAGTACGCTTAAGCCCCTTGCAATAGATGGCATAATTTTTCAGGATAAAATGCCGTTATAAGTATTTTGTAGCGGATCATTCTATATCTTTCCCCTGAGTAGGTATTTTCAAACATAAAAGATGGTGTCGATATTTCCCGGGAAATAAAAATATTATAAAAAATTGTCAATTAATAAGCTTTTTTCATTAGCTGTCACATACAAGTAAACAGCGCAAAAGTCATTTTTTATTTTTTTCCCTGTTACGTTTAAGTTTTATTGCCTGCAAATACAAAAGTAACCCCTCTTTTTCATCGCTTGTAAGGGAAGCTATTTCTTTTATAGCTTTATCCAGTTCGGGATCTTTTATTATTTCTTTCCAATGATCCGGAGCATCCTGGTAGTAATTTTCTTCTCTTTTTTTAGTATCCCAGCTAATAAACCCTGCAGACGCCATTATCTCTTCAAAGGTTAGCCCCAAATGCGGAGCCAGCTTCTTAAGCAGACGGACATTTGAAATGCTTCGTTCACCTCTTTCAACTCTTGATAAATACGAAGGGCTTAAGCCTGATAATTCGGCCAGGTGATTTAGAGTCAGTTTTTTCTTTTTTCGCAGTTCTTTGAGCAATTTTCCGAAATCAGGCTGTATTTTTTTCATTTAAATCCCTCTCTTTTCTACATTATTATTAAGATTATAAAAAAAAAGTTGCCTGGAGGCAATGCTTAAAACAATCGAATATTGACATTTGTCATATTTATGGTAAAATATTGTCAAAAGGCAAATCGTAATGGAAAAAAGGAGGGCTTTTTTTGTACCTGGGGATTAGAATCGATTTGTTGGAACAGTTGATACTTAACAAAGGTTGGAAGGAAAAGGAAGTTGCTGCTATGCTTGGAATCAACTACTCTCATTTTTATCGGGTATTGAAAGGAAAACGAAATCCGGGCAGCAAGTTTTTCTGCGGATTTCTTAACCTTTGCAAAAAAGAAAATATTGACTTTGAAAAATATGTCTTTATTAAAAAAAATAGGATGAATTATAATTATCCGGGGAAAAAGTGATTTTCCCATGATGTAGGTTTGAGATGCCGGCCTTCAAGCGCTGCTGCACAGGTTTCGGGCAATAAATCGATACGACTGTAAAATGAAGCAACCCCGTTTTTATTCTTTTTAGAATTAACCGGTCCAAAAGGGACAAAATAAATGCCTTTTTTCTTCAATAGCGAGGATATGGAGCTTAACGGTACGGAAAACTCGTTATCAAGGGCGGGAACCAGCACTAAGGGAAACAAATTGCAATTTTTTTCCGGTACAATCTTTTCTAAAACGCTAAGAAAACTTTTTGAACATGGAACAACAACCAGCAGATCGAGAAAAGGGTAAACCAGGTTATCCGGTTTAGCTTCTAAACTACAATTTGTCATATTTATATGTTGAAATATTTTCTTAAACCTGGTTAAAAGAATCTCTTCTTCTGTTTTTTCTTCTGAAAATAGTATAATAAAAAGCTCTGCTCCTTGCAGCATTATTTTTTCTATTTCCTTAAGTATCCTGGTATCCACAAGCTGGCCAATTGTAAGAGCAAAACCAATTTTTTTACCATGCAATGTCATTCTTGAAAACACCTCCCGAGAATCACTTTATGTTATGCTTTTTCCCCAGGGATGGTGCTTTATCAGTTTTACCAATCCATAAGATTTTCCAGGCCGTAAACTAACCCCTGCAGACTTGCAGCTTTTTTTACAGCAAAGATGACCCCTGGCATGAAGGATTGGCGATCAATTGAATCATGGCGAATGGTCAATGTCTGGCCGGTGCCTCCAAAGATTACCTCCTGGTGGGCAACAAGTCCACTTAGCCTGATACTGTGGATATGTACCTTGTCCTGGACTGCTCCCCTGGCGCCTGAAAGCTTAATGAGTTCATCCCTTTCCGGAGGGTCCTCTTCCCGGCACTCGATAATTATATTCGCAGTTTTCAGGGCGGTTCCCGAAGGGGCATCAATTTTTTGATCATGATGCAGTTCGATTATCTCTGCCTGGGGGAAATAGCGTGCTGCAATAGATACGAATTTCATCATCAGCACTGCACCAAGTGCAAAATTAGGGGCAATAATAGCACTGAGGCCGGAAGCATCAACCCAACGGCCAATACGGGAGAGATCTACCTGGGTAATGCCGGTGGTGCCAACCACGGGCCGAACTCCACACTGCAGGGCTAGTTCAATATTATCAATAACCGACATTGGGGTAGTAAAATCGACCATTACGTCTGGTTGTACTTTTTTCAGGGATTCTTTTGACAATTTTTCAATCTTAATTCCCAGCGGTTTTTTTCTCAGAATTTCTCCTATATCCTCATCTTCCCCCTGAAGATCAAAAGCTCCGACCAGCTCCAGGCTTTCCTCATTTAAAACGGCCCGGCAAACTTCACGGCCCATCCGCCCGAAGGCTCCGCTTACAGCAACCTTAATTCTCCCCATATTTTTACCCCTTTCTAACGCGTATTTAATTTTCTATTTCTATTCATTTTTATAAAAATGAATTTTTTACAGCGCGAGGCTGCAGCGGTTTCCAGATTGCACCTCTCTATATTCTCCTAGATGAACCAAAAGATGTCAAGAATTCACCACCTAAAACGGGGAAACTTAAAAGTAGAAATAATGTACTAAAAAGGAGGGCCAATGAATATGGTATTAAAAATAGGTATTAATGGTTTTGGTCGGATTGGGCGTGTTACATTCCGCGCCCTGCTGGAAAAAAGCGGCGCACAGGTAGTTGCGGTTAACGATCTTACCGATAGTAAAACTCTTGCCCATCTGCTGCGTTATGATTCACTTTACGATAAATTGCCCTACGATGTCAAGGCAACGGACCACTCCATAAAATTTAACGGCCACGAGATCCGGACTTTTTGGGAAAGGGAACCGGAAAGGATTCCCTGGGGAGATCTTGGAGTGGAAGTTGTCATAGAATCAACGGGGGTGTTCAGGAGTAAGGAGGGGGCCCAGCGCCATTTAAAAGCAGGTGCTTCCTGGGTAGTGGTAACTGCCCCAATGAAAGACCCGGACCTTACTGTAGTACTTGGAGTTAATGAGGAGAAATTTCAACCTGCAAAACACCGCATCATCTCCAATGCTTCCTGCACGACCAATGCGCTTGCTCCGGTTGTCAAGGTTTTGCACGATAGATTCGGCATACAGAAGGCTTTAATGAATACAACTCATGCCTATACCAATGACCAGCGGTTGCTGGACTATCCTCATGGTGATCTGCGCAGAGCGCGTGCGGCATTTCTTTCCATTATCCCCACCACTACCGGTGCTGCACGGGCTGTGGGAGAGGTAATCCCCGAATTAAAGGGACGTATTGACGGCCTGGCGGTGCGTGTACCCACCCCCACTGTATCCCTGCTGGATCTGGTAGCCCTGCTGGAGAAGGAGGTTGATATAGAGGAGGTAAACTCTGCCCTGCGGGAGGCTGCGGAAGAAAATCCTGAAATAATTTCCTTTACACAGGAACCGCTGGTTTCCGTTGACTACCGGCGCAGCCCGTTTTCCAGTGTCATCGACGGGTTGAGCACTATGGTTACGGGCGGAAACCTGGTAAGAGTTATCTCCTGGTACGACAATGAATGGAGTTATTCCTGTCGTGTGGCGGATCTGGCCCTGTTTATCAAACGGAGGGAAATGGAAGAAAAAGAAGCGCTGACAGCAGGAGAGACGACGGGCAGGGTTGAATAAGACGGTACAGGGTTGAATAAGACGGTATAGTAACTACCAACAATAAAAGAAGTTGAAAGGAGGTGCCGCCCGGCCTTTAAGGGCCGGGTAGACTATTGCAGAAAATTAGGTTTGGCACCGATGGGTGGCGTGCAGTTATCGCCGACGAATTCACGGTAAGCAACGTTCGCCGGGTTACCCGTGCTGTGGCGCGTTTCCTGGAAGAGGAAGGGCGTGCAGCGAGTGGGGTAGTAGTTGGTTATGATAATCGTTTTCTTGCAGAAGAGTTTGCCGCTCAGGCAGCGGCAGCGCTTATGGATAAGGGAGTTAAAGTATACCTCTGCCGCAGGCCTGCCCCGACTCCGGCTGTGGCTTATGCGGTGAAGCACCTGGAATCTGCGGGGGCGATTATGTTTACGGCAAGCCACAACCCCTACCGTTACCAGGGAATAAAATTTATTCCTCATTATGCCGGCCCTGCTATGCCGCGGGAAACCGACCGTATCGGTGAGCTTCTCCGGCAGGAAATGGAAGAGGAAGGCGGCGGAAAGGGCGCGGCTCCAGTATCTTTGCAGGAGGAACTGCTGGAAAGCTTAAGAATACTGCTGGAAAATAGGGAAGAATATCCGGAAGATGCAAATTATGGGGCCGTCTTTGTTGAAGGGGATGAAAACAACAGCGGGATGAAATATAGCAGCAGGGGATTGCTGGAAATAATTGAACCCGAAGGCCCCTACCTCAAACACCTGGAAGGGATTATCGACAGGGATGCCATAGCGGCGGCACCTCCGTTTGTTGTACTGGATTCCATGCATGGAGCCGGAATAGGATACATTGAAGCTTTTTTACTTCCTCTCGGGTGCCGTGTGGAGGTGATCCGGGGATTCCGCGATCCGTTTTTCGGCGGAGGCCTCCCCGATCCTTCAAAGGATAATCTGCATAAGCTGCGGAGTCTGGTGCTGGAGATGCAGGCCCATGCGGGTCTTGCCCTCGATGGTGACGGTGATCGGCTGGGGGTGATCGGCCCGGAGGGGGAATACCTGAGTGCAAACGAGATCCTTACGCTTTTTATGGAGTACCTTGTGCAGCACCGGAAGATGAGCGGGGTTGTCGCCAGGACCGTTGCTACCACGCACAATCTGGATCGCCTGGCCGGCCTTTACAACATGAGGCTGGTGGAAACGCCGGTCGGGTTTAAATATATCGGCAGTGTAATGCGTGAGGAAGGCGCCTTCCTGGGGGGCGAGGAAAGCGGGGGGATCAGTATCAGGGGGCATATTCCTGAAAAAGACGGTATTATGGCCTCTCTACTTTTTGTCGAGATGCTGGCGGCGACGGGAGCCGGGCCCGGAGAACTGTTCCGGCGACTCAGGAAAAAAATCGAGTTATTATCCTTCGAGCGCCTGGATATTCATACTCTGCCCGGCAAAAAGGAAAAAGCCCTGGAGAAAATGATGGCCTGGGAGCCGGAGGAACTGGCAGGGCTCAAGGTGGAAACAATAAATCGGATTGACGGGATTAAAATATTGCTCGAAGGGGGAAGCTGGTGCCTGGTGCGGGCGTCCGGTACTGAAAATGTTTTTCGCATTTATCTGGAAGCGCCGGACAGGGGGCTTTTTGAAAAGATGCAACAAGAGCTGCGTCAGCAGTTAAAGATCTAACCAAACAATCATAAAAAGTCAATCATAAAAAGCGCAGATAATCATAAAAAGCAAAGTATAGATAATCATAGTAAGTGAAGATCATAAAAATACAATTAATTATAGGTGTCGGCACGAGTAATTACGATAAGGAGGTTAGGCCGGATTTTTAGGGTTCCGGCTTCAAAGAAGATGATCGATTTAACCTTAAGCGGGTTACCCCTGCAATGGGATGAGCAAAACAGGAAACTGGTCTTTGGCCGGGGGATGGATCAGATTGCCCCCGCCCTGCGAACTATGAAAGAGATGAGCGATGTTCTTTTTGAAAGAGAAAATGCGTTCGGGCAGGGAGGGGATTTGGAAACCCCGCTTTATTATATGTACCGCGATCTCCATCTGGAGGAGCACCGCTTGCTTTTCAGGGAAGAAGGGATACGCTATGATGTCACCGTACTTATACCCGGCACACTGGGAAAAGAATATGTAAAGACCGCCGGTCATTATCACCCGATTAAATCGGGAACGAACTGCACGTATCCCGAAATATACGAGGTTTTGCATGGGAGAGCTCACTATCTTATGCAGAAGCCTCGCGACTTTGAAGATCCTGCTGCGGGGATAGATGAAGTGATCGTAGTAGCTGCTGAACCGGGTGATAAAGTGCTTATTCCTCCCGGATTTGGTCATATTACAATTAACCCGGGTTTCAATTTTTTGGTGATGAGCAATCTTGTAGCTGACGATTTTAACTCGATCTACGAGCCCCTGCGTAATATGGGCGGCGCGGGCTATTTTGAAATTGTCCCGGAAGATGAAGCGCAAAAAAAACCTGTTTTTGTACCCAATCACCGCTATACTTCCCTCCCGCCGCTGTGTTTTACCCGCCCCGTCAAACTCACGAATTTTTTTCTTACCAAAGAAATTCCCCAGTACCGCTCATTTATTCAGCGCCATCAGTGTTTTGACTTCTTAACCTCACCGGAGAAATATGAAGCGGAATTCAAAGCCTACCTGCAAAATTTAAAA
>JGI24712J26585_10003894_pt1 | contig 11608 bp, 15 predicted proteins | sample BioPla3DNA2_FD_26585 | JGI IMG/M metagenome (IMG submission 26585)
GACCCATGGGGCGGAGAATCTAATTATTCTGTTACTATTTATGGAAATGATGCAACTGATCCCAATAAACCTGGAGATGTATTGGTAGATGGAGTTAAAGATCCAAATGAGGAATAGAATGGTGCCAGGCACCTAACTTATTAACTTATCTAAGAATTTGAGAAATAGGAGGATACCATGACAATACTAATCTTAATATACGGACTTATTATAGGTTCCTTCTTAAATGTATGTATATATAGGATACCTCGAAGTGAAAGCATTGTATGGCCAGGGTCTCATTGCCCTGGATGCTATACTGGACTTAGATGGTATGATAATATACCTGTGCTTTCATACTTTCTACTTAAAGGTCAATGCAGGTATTGTAGGGAGAAGATCTCCCTGCAATACCCTCTTGTTGAAACCTTAAATGCAATTGTTTATATTATTATGTATTATAAATTTTCTTTTACAATAGACTTTGTCTTTTACTCCCTCTTATCTTCTCTTTTAATCATTATTGGTTTTATAGACCTAAAGGAAATGATTATCCCTGATGTTTTGGTTATTGGTATATTAGTTTTAACTCTTATATACAAAGGGGTTAATTATCTATTATATGGTATTACAGCAAACCTATTATATAGTCTAGGTGGAATGTTTATAGCTGGAGGGATGTTTTTAGCTATTCTTATATTGTCTGGTGGTGGCATGGGTGATGGAGATGTAACCCTTATAGGTGCTCTAGGATTTGTTTTAGGCATTAAATACATATTACTTACAGTATTTTTGTCATTTGTTATAGGTGCTATTATTTCTATATTTTTATTAATTACAAAAATTAAAACAAGAAAAGACCCTATACCCTTTGGACCATTAATTATACTAGGATTTTTTATAACAGTTTTATTAGGTGAAGAATTGATTAATTTATATATAGATTTACTTTTCTAAAATGTTCACATATGTAAACTACTTAGAAGGGGTGGCTTTTAATACTACTTCTATGAACTAAAGACAAAAGAGGTGTAATCTATGAGGATTTTCACAAGGAAGAATGTACTTTCCTTTGATTTTACAAACACAGAGATAAAAGTAGTAGAGGGTAAGTATTCTAGAAAAGGTCTAGTAATTGATAAAAGTATTTCTGTTCCAGTAGCAAGGGATATATACTGGGATGGAATAATTCATGATATGGAACATATTACATACCTCTTGGGACAGGCCCTCAATTCTAACAATATGGCTTTAGGTGAAGCTTATGGGGTTATTAATACTACAGAAATACTAACTAGAGGGATAATGATTCCAAAGGTAGAAGATAATGAAATAGATTCTATTATCCATTATCAATTAGAAGACTATATCCCAATTAATGCTGAGGATTACGTTGTAAATCATTTAAAACTTGGTCCTATAATGGATGAGGGCATAGAAAAAATTAATTTAATGCTTGTATGTGTACCTAAATCAATAGTTGAATCACATTTAAGCTTGATTAAAAAACTTAAATTAAAACCCATGGTTTTAGATTATAGTGGAAATGCAATAAGAAAACTTTTGATGATAAATCAACAAATAAATGGAAGTAATGAGATTACTGGTAGTATTGCAGCTATAGGCTTTGGATATGAATCTTCAATAATAAATATTATTGATGGAGATCTTTTGAAAGTGTCACGGCTTGTAGATATTGGATGGAAATATCTAATTGAATCCTTGAGTCATGTATTCCCTGGACTCAATGAAAATGAGATAAAGGAAAAAATAAATGCCTTAACTAGCATTGACGAGGATTATGAATCTAATACTGATGAGTATAAAGTTATTAATGGTGTAAAAACATATATTAATTCTGTCTTTCCTAATATAGATATGATATTCAGGTATTATAGTGCAGGTCAAGTAGGAAATGATGTAGATTATATTGTCCTACTTGATGGCTTATCTAATATAGATGGAATAGAAAAAATGTGTACGAATTTCTTCAATAAACCAACTATAAGGATGAAATCTTTAAATCGAGTTAAGTTTGATGGAGACCTTTCTAAATATGCAAATGCAATAGGTGGCTTGATACGATTAGGTGAGGTGAAGAAATGAGAGATTTGAACTTCTTTGAGCCATATATAGAAAAACGACAGTTTAAATTAGATAGGATATTATTTTTATATTTTTTATTGTTAGTATGTATAATTGGTGTTTTTCTACTAGGAATTTATAATCAAATCAGAATAAACCTCTTAGAAAACCAGATAGAAAAACGCTTGGAAGCAACTGAAAATCCTAAAACCCTTAAAAAAGTAAATGAAATAAAAGAACTTGAAAAAGAAATGATTGCTTTTAAAGAAGAAGTAGACAGAATTATTGAACTAGATAGAATTATTGAGGAAACAAGTGTTATTAATGAGGAATTATTATATGATATTAGGTCAAAAATGCCAGGTGATTTATTTCTAACAAACTTTAGTGCTAATGATAGGAGTGTACAGATCTCAGGAGTTTCAAGAGATAGTTATTCTATAGCTGAGTTTAGTAAAGGGCTTGAATTGATTAATAATGTTGAATCAGTTTTTGTATCAAGCATAAACAATATTGAGGACTATTATAGTTTTGTTTTGAATTTGACTTTCAAGGATGTGGGTATGGATGAAAAGCAAACTGTTGAAGACTAGAAAATTAAATTTACGTCCCTTTACAAAGAAAGAGAAACAACTATTGACTTTGCTTGGGATAGTATTGATAATTTATTTATCAAATAACTTTTTCCTCTCTCCTCAGGCGGAGAAAATAGGCGACTTAGAGAGACAAAAAGTTGAGTTAGAGACGAAAATATTTGATATGAACAATACATTAAAAAGAGAAGAAAGTATTAATAAAGAATGGGAAATGTTACATAGAGAAAGAAATGAGATTTTAAAAAACTATTTCCCTGTTTTAGACCAAGCACAGATAATATATTTACTAAATGATTTGCTTGTAGATCATAGGGTTGCTATTAGTGATATGAACTTTAATAAAGCCGCTGTAGAAGATGTAGGTGGGATGAATGTTTGGCAAATGGGCATATCCATACCCTTTGATGGAAGTTATGATGGGATAGTAAGCATTGTTGAATCAATAGGGACAAGTCCTAGAAGGATATTAGTAGACTCTTTATCAATGGATAGGAAAAGTAATGATGAGTTGGCTGGAAATATGTCCTTAAAGATATATAGTCTGGAAGGAATTGCTGAAACTAATCCAGAGGTAGTTTTTGTTGAAACAGTAGATAGTAGTGGAGAAGGATCCTTATTCGGTTCATTTGAAGGTTACGATATAAATGCTGAGGAGATATCTGGCTTGGGGGCTAGCACAGCAATAGATGATCTTGATTATACAAAAGTATACAAACTTCATGATTTTGAAAGTAGAAATTATACTTTTATACCATCAAATAAGAGTATAAAGGGGGATACGGTTCCTTCAACTATAAGTAAATCAGGTAAATATTCTTTAAGATTTGAATATAATATGCTTGCCTTAGATGAAGAAAACAGAGCATATATAGGTTTAGGATCTAATGAAATAGAATTAAAGTATCCACCAAATACTATAAGTATGTGGGTTAATGCATTTGGATACTCGCCTGGTACATTAGGAATGAGATTTAGAACTCAAGATGGACAAGATATAGATACTGTAGTGGAAGAGGGGATATCCTGGCTAGGTTGGTCTAATCTTGAGACAGTACCACCGCAAGATTTAAGTCTTTACCCATTAAAACTTACACATTTGTACTTTGAATTACCTTATAACAGGGATGATTTTGGTGTTTTCTTAATCGATAAACTGGAAGCCTACTATCCAGTAAATGAGGATTCAAATGTAAATAACCAATCAATATATGACTTTTATATAGTACAAGCTGGTGATACTGTAAGCAGCATTTCTAGAAAAATATATGGTACTACATCATATAAAAATGAAATTATGAAAAACAATAGCTTGACCTCCGGTGATGTATTGCCTGCAGGAAAAGTATTAGTATTAGTTAGGAGGTAGAGCAAGATGAGAAAGAAAAATAGGATATTAATAATTACTATAGCTTTAATAATTATATTTAATACTGGGCAGGTCATTGCAGCTACCAATCCAAGTTATGATGAAGGATATGATGTTGGTTATGAATGGGGAGCAAAAAATTCGGATAGTAGCCTGTCTGCTAGAAATGTATATGATAACGAATACTATGAATCATCGGAACATCGTAAGATTATATCCAAACTAGGCGATAAATATATTGAGAGGGACTTTAGAAACGGGTTTTTAGATGGTTATGACGATGGAGTTGATAAAAACCAGGCAGTAGACTATGCAAGTAGCTTAGGTAGATTACTGGGTGAAATTTATGGTGCAAGGGATTTTCAAAATGGAGAAAAATCTGACTGGAGAGATGCTCTTCCAAGTGATAGACAACTTAGGACTATGTTTAACTTAAGAAGATTTGATTCAGCTTATGAAGACGGATTTATTGATACATTCAAGATATCTTTTGAGGAATACTATATTAAAGGATTTGATAAAGCTATATTTGAACCTGCAAAAGTTTCCCTTGAACAAGGGATTTCTGATGGAGAAGAGCTTGGAACTATATTTGGTGCTGTTTTTGGATCAAAGGATTATTATGAAGGTAAAGACAATGATTATACCAGGGATTTGCCTTCTGAAAGGACTATTAGAACTGAGTATTCACTAAATAAGGACTCTGATGAATATAAGAATGGATTTTTATCTGGTTTTATAAGAGCCTATGAAGAAGCTTATAATAAGGCCTATAGAGAAGCAAATATCAACAATACATTGAGAAATGAACAGTCTGCATATTCAGATGGGCAAGAAGTAGGAACAATTGCAGGACAGATGCAAGCTACTAATGATTATATGACAAAATTAAACAATGATTGGAAAAGATCCATACCAAATGATAGTTTTATAATAAATGAGTTTAACTTATCTATCCAAACAGCTAAATACAGGGATGGGTTTATATCTGGTTATTATGATGGATACTCCAGTGGGTATAATGAAAGGTTTAACGACTTAAGTCAAGCTGCAGGTAGTCAAAAATTAAAATCAGAGATTATCCCAATTTCTGGTGGTCAAGTTACTAGTGCAGATGGTAGTTTTTCTATAATTGTTGAACCTGGGACCTATTTTCATGATGTAAATCTTAATATAACTACATCTTATGATGCAAGTGATAGACAATATGGACCATTGATTAAATCATCAGACAGCTATAATATCAGTATAATAAATTCATCTGGAAATGCAGATGATAAAAAACCTCTAACTATAAGCATTGAATACTATGGAGATAAGCAAAAAGGTGGTATTTATAGATTAGATGATTATAGATGGATGTATATTCCAACTACTATTGAAGATGGGAAAATGACAGCAGAGCTTAAGCCAAGTAGTTTAAATCAAGGTGCTACTACTTATAGTGCCTTTGTAGATGCAAATGCTATGGTTTTTACAGATGCAAGAGGACATTGGGCAAAGGATGAGATTGCTACATTTGTTAGAAGAAATGTAATAAATGGATATAGCGATATGACATTTAAACCTGATAGGAATATTTCAAGAGCTGAATTCCTAACATTGTTAAGCAGAGTTTATAATTGGAATACAAGTTATTACACAGAAAACTTATATGCATTTAAAGATGCTGATAGCTTTGGAAATTTTAGTAACATAATAAGCTATGGCTTAAGCCATAATTACATCAATGGATATTCAGATGGAACTTTTAAACCAAATAATCCAATTACTTATAATGAAGTAGATATTATTATGAATCGTGTTATAGGATATGGGTCATTCAAGTGGATTGATATAGCTAATGATATGCTCTATGAAAAAAAGGTTCGTTCAAGTAGTTTTCATAATATGAATGATAAAATTACTAGAGCAGAGGTGGTATATATGCTCTACAAAATTACGGAGTAAAACAATGAATAGTATGAAGGGCTATACATTGATTGAACTAATGCTTGTATTTGCCCTTATATTAGTTTTTTTATCAATAGCTATTCCACAAGTTGAATTTTGGGGGCGTTTTAATGAACAACAACAAATAAGACAATTGAAGAGGGACATTCTATATGCTAAAACTCAGGCAATTGTAAAGGGTAATATTCATGAAGTTAGTTATGACATAATAAACAATAACTATATAATTAAAGAAAATGTTAATGTTCTCAAAAGAGTAAATTTAGAGAATGGTCTAAAGTTTGTATATACAAGTTCTGATACGGTTATATCTTTTTCACGTACTGGAGCGCCTTTAAAGAGTGGTACAATAATTTTAGAAAACAAGAATAAGAAAAAATATACTATTACCATAACACCAGTTGTAGGTAAAGTAAACATAAAGGTACAATAATGAAAAGGAGAGGCTTTACTTTAATTGAAGTAATTGTTGCCATGTGCTTACTTGGGATGGTATCTGTCTTTACTTGTACTACACTATCGATGACAGTAAGTGAGTTTAACAAAATTAGATGTAGAAACGAGATGAACTACATTGGGGAAATGGTTATAGAAAAACTAAAAACTGAGGATGCATATGTGAAAGAAGTACTAGAAAAAGTCGATGAACTAGGGCAGACAAACTTTGTAGATGAAGGCTTTGATAGTGACAAATACATAGTTACTATATTTAAAGACTATGGAAGTAATAAGCTACTAGAGATTTCTGTAAAAATACTTCATAATTACCAGGAGAAAGAACCTATTTATGTTGATTTTAAAGCGGCGATTCCAAGATAAAAGTGGATTTAGTTTAATAGAAATGGTAATTGTTATTGGTATTTCTTCAATGCTCTTATTAATAATTTTGTCTCTATACAATGCTTCAACAAAAGGATTGAAGTATACTTTGGAGAGAGATGAAACATATCTCTATGGTAGATATATAGTTGACTATATAAAAAATGAGATAAAACAGTCGGATGTAATAATAAAATCTGAAAAAATAGAAAATCTAGATAATAAATATCCAACTAATATAGGATTTGTAATAATGACAGATAGGGGTGAAAATTATTATAATAAGGGCTATGTAAGTAGATATAATTTCTGTACATATTATATGAAAGACAATATTTTAGTAAGGATAGCATATAACGCTTCTAATGGCAAATATCCAAAGGCAGTTAATTTTGGTGGTTATAATGAGGTATACGATAGGGTAATTTCCATAGATAAGACTAGAGTAGACTACGATAATAAACTACTTGAATTGTCAATATCACTAGGCAATAGTGAGGAACAAGCATGTGTATTTAGTTCAACAATCTTTCTGTATAACAATATAGACTATTAGGTGATATTATGAATAGAAGTGGTTTTATTACTATATTCGTCCTGATAACTTTTATTATCTGTCTAACAGTATGCTATTTTACAATTGAAATTATGTCTACTCAAACTTTAATTCAATTGTCATATAGGGATAAAATCCAAAGTGAGATGCTTTCCGAGTCAAAGATTCTAAGACTATTAGAAGATGAGAGTTATTTTGATTCAATGCTAGTTCCATTAATTCACAAGTATTTTAATAACCCTAGTGGACCAAGATCTTTCAAAGTGAAATTTGAAGAGAATATGGATGAGCTTGATACATATAAAGAAGTGGAAGTGATTTTTTTAAAAGAAGGAAACAAGCAGTTGATGCAGTTAAACACAAAAACTATATATAAAGGTTTTACATCTTTTATTACTTCAAAGGCAAGTATTATTAATTATTTGTTTGAAGTGGACAAGAATCCTTTAATAACTTATGGTCTAAGCGATGAAACTGACAAGTTACTTGAAGATTATTTTAATTATCTAGGAGACAATATTAGTACTGATAGTTTATCAGGAGGAATAAAAGGAGTATATACATATGACCATAATGTTGTAAAAATAGGAAAAGGGATGAATAATCTAAAGAAAATTACTAAGATTAGAAATGGTGTTGAAAGCTATGAAACTTTTGATAGAGATGTGTTTTTATTGATGAAGAATAAACTTAATACACCAATTGAATTAATAATTGAAGACAATATTGATTTTCGGGGTATCCTATATATTGAAGGAGATTTAATTATTAATTCTGATTTAGATTTTAAAGGAATTATTATACTCAAAGGTGCAGATAGTAATATTGTTGTTGATGATAGCCTTATTCTTGATACTAGTAAAAAGCCTAAGATATTTGGTATAGTTTTAACAGATGGGAATTCTATATCTTCTGAGTTTATTGACATTAGGTATGAAAGTGGCTATATTTATAGATACGGGATTTATCTTCCAGGATTTTTGCAACCGAAGATAGAATTGATTAAGATTTCTTAGATTATTTTCTTCTTGTGGTAAATAGTAGATATTGGTATAATAATAATGAGATTTAGGATTGAAGAGGAGGTAAAAATTTGATATCAGCAGGAGATTTTAGAAAGGGTATTACATTTCAATGGGATGGTGATGTTTATCAAATAGTTGATTTCCAACATGTAAAACCAGGTAAAGGAGCAGCCTTTGTAAGAACAAAAATTAGGAGTGTTTTATCAGGTGTGACTAAAGATGTTACATTTAATCCAACTGAAAGATTTGAAAGAGCTGAGATAATTACAAAGGAAATGCAATATCTTTACAATGATGGAGAACTATACTATTTTATGGATCTTGATACTTATGAGCAACTTCCTCTAGAAAAAGAAGCTGTAGAAGAGGCTATTTTGTGGATTAGAGAGAATGACATAGCAACTATTAGACTATATCAAGGGAAAGCATTTGAAGTGCAAGCTGCAAACTTTGTGGAACTGGAGGTTACAGAGTCTGAGCCGGGAATTAAGGGTGATACATCTTCTGGAGCAACTAAACCTGCAACAGTAGAAACTGGTGTAACATTAAATGTTCCGCTATTTGTGAATGTAGGGGATAAAATTAAGATAGATACAAGAACTGGGGAATATTTATCTAGAGTCTAATTTAAATTAAAGGAGGTAGTTTTATGGATTACTTATTGCAAAAAGTTGCATATCTAAGAGGTTTAGTTGATGGATTAGAGATTGAAGAGTCAACAAAAGAGGGAAAGGTACTACTGAATATTGTAGATACTCTTGAAGTGTTTGCAGATGTTTTAGCTGATGTTGTTGATGACCAAGAAGATTTAGAAGAATATATTAATTTCATAGACGAAGATCTAGCTGATGTAGAAGAAGATCTTTACTATGGAGATGACGACGACGATTATGATTGGTGTTGTGACGATGAAGATTGCGATTGTTATGATGACTATTATGATGAGTTTGACGATGATGACTTTGAAGAAGATGATGATTTAGAATAATTAAATATTTCCTGTTAAAAGACTGAGGTTATAATAAAACTTCAGTCTTTTTTTATTTCTAGTAATAATTAGGCAAGTAACTCATAGAATGAATTAAAGGAGGACAGGTTATGGCTGATGAAATATTTGATTTAGTAATAGAGAATTGCTCATTTGATGTAAAAAACTCCTTGAGTTTACTTCCTAATATATTTAAGAAAAACATTGAGGAAATAAGATTAAGAGTTAACTGTCCATTATCAATATATTCAATGGGTAGAGATTATTTTGTAAGCAAAGATGGTGGTGTATTTGATGATCCTAAAGATGGACTGATGATAGATTATAAACAGATAAACAAAACATTTCAAATCCTATGTAACTATTCAATTTATGCTCTTGCTGAGGAAGTGAAAAAGGGGTTTATAACCATAAAAGGAGGGCATAGAGTAGGGATTGGAGGGAAAATTGTTTATGATAATTTTGGAATTGAAAGTATAAAAAATATTTCTTCCCTTAATTTTAGGATTGCTAGGGAGAAAAAGGGGATTTCGAATGAAGTTATTAAGTATTTGTTAAGAGGAGATGAGTTCTTAAATACATTAATAATATCACCACCTCAATGTGGAAAGACTACCTTGCTTAGAGACATCATAAGAAATCTAAGCAATGGGATGAAAGAACACAATTTTAGAGGGTTTAAGATAGGTTTAATTGATGAAAGATCAGAGATTGCAGGTGTTTATAATGGAGTGCCTCAAAAAGACATTGGGGTTAGGACAGATGTACTAGACTCATGTGTTAAATCATCTGGAATCATGATAATGATTAGAGCTATGTCACCAGATATTATAGCAGTTGATGAAATAGGGGGTAGTGATGATATATTAGCAATAGAAGATGCAACAAGGGCAGGAATTAAACTCATTGCAACGATACATGGATATAGTGTAGATGATGTAAGGAGACGAAAATCCCTAAACTATTTATTTAATGAAAATATATTTAAAAGGTATATACTCTTGGACAATTCAAGAGGGGTTGGAACTATAAAGGAAATCTTAGACTCTAATACATTTATAAATCTAATTAGAAAAGAGGAAGGAGTATGATTGCTTTAAAGCTCTCACTATTAACAATAATATTTGTAGCTTGCACCCTTATAGGTTTTTTCTATGGTGGTAGATACAGTAAAAGAGTTCTTAGTTTAATATCATTACATGAGAGTATTAGATTGTTGGAAACTGAGATAATAGTTTTTTCCAATCCATTACCATTAGCAATTGAGAATATTAGAAACAGGACATCAGCTCACGTTTATAAAGTGTATGAAAGAATACTAAATGAAATAGAATTCGACCAAAGTGGAGATTTATATAATAGCTTTTTAACAACAAGTGATTATCTCAAAGAAACATGTTTATTAAAACAAGAGGATATAGATGTATTTCTTTCATTAGGCAAAATTATTGGCAAGACTAATAGAAAGGACCAAAAACAGCATTTCAAATATATCTTAAATGAACTAGGCCAATTAATCGAACAAGCTAGGGTGGAAAAAAACACCAATGAAAAGATGTACAGATCTCTAGGCATTCTTGTGGGGTTAGGAATGATTATTATTCTTATATAGGGAGAGATAAAAATGAAAGTAGACTTGATTTTTAAGATAGCTGCGGTAGGTATGATAACGGCAATTTTACATATTGTCTTAGAAAAGTCTGGCAGAGAGGAATATGCATATTTGATTACTTTAGTTGGGGTGATAATTGTTCTTGGAGCGGTTATTACACTTGTCAGTCAACTTTTTACTGATGTTAGAGTACTATTTAGGCTCTATTAGGTGATAATATGGAAATATTTCAAATTGCTGGTATAGGAATTATTGCTACTATATTAATCATTATATTAAAACAAACTCGGCCAGAATTTACTGTTCTTGTCTCCATAGTAACTGGAGTAATTATATTTTCATATCTTTTACCTAAACTAGCATATGTAATAGACACTATAAGGAATTTATCAAGTAGAGTAAATGTAGATATTAGCTACTTCAATACTTTGATTAAAATAATTGGAATTGCATATCTTGTAGAGTTTGCATCACAAATATGTCGTGATGCGGATCAGGACTCTATAGCAATGAAAATTGAACTAGCGGGAAAAGTTATTATTATGGTCTTAGCTATCCCTGTATTATTGACTTTATTAGATCTTATTGTAAAAATACTACCCTAAGGGTGAGAAAATGAAGAAGACAAT
>JGI24712J26585_10003900_pt1 | contig 11600 bp, 16 predicted proteins | sample BioPla3DNA2_FD_26585 | JGI IMG/M metagenome (IMG submission 26585)
CTAAAGGCGAAGAAACTCCAGAACAGCCTAAAGAGGAAACTCCTACTAAAGGCGAAGAAACTCCAGAACAGCCTAAAGAGGAAACTCCTACTAAAGGCGAAGAAACACCAGAGCAACCTAAAGAAGAAATTCCTACTAAAGGTGAAGTGACACCAGAACAACCTAAAGAGGAAACTCCTACTAAAGGTGAAGAAACTTCAGAACAACCTAAAGAGGAAATTCCTACTAAAGGTGAAGTGACACCAGAACAGCCTAAAGAAGAAACTCCTACTAAAGGTGAAGTGACACCAGAGCAACCTAAAGAAGAAACTCCTACTAAAGGTGAAGTGACACCAGAACAGCCTAAAGAGGAAACTCCTTCTAAAGGCGAAGTAACCCCAGAACAACATAAAGAAGAAACTCCTACTAAAGGCGAAACAACAAAAGAACCTACTAAAGAAACAGTAGATTCTAAAGAAGAAAATACTCATAATACAGATAATAAGTCTATTGATACTAAAGATTCTAAATCTACAGTAACTCCAAAAGAAGAATCTAAAGAAATTGTAGATTCAGTTAAAGCAAAACCAGCTAAACCAGCTTCTACTTCTAAAGGAGTAAAACCTATTAAATCTACTGAATTTACAGTTTCGAAAGATACTAATAATAAAGAATTACCTAAAGCTGGAATGGCTAATATTCTTTCTTCTTCTCTAGGTATGCTTTCTCTAGCATTTGGTGCAGTATCTAATAAATTTACTAAACGCAAATAATAATAAATAAAGAATCCGAATCTAAGAATTCGGATTTTTTTATGTAATTTTATTGACAATATATAATATATATTATATAATATATATAGAAAGGTGAAAAAGAGATAAATTAATTATCAAAAGGAGAAACATTATGACAACGACACTTACACAAAAACAATATAAAGCACTAAAAAAAGAAATCGTTGAAACATCAGCTAGTGAGGTAGGTTTCAATTATAGTTTATTTGATAAAGTTAATCGTTATACAATGTTAGAAGCTATTGATGAAGCAGTTCAATCAGATTTCTATTTGAGTATGGGAGAGACTGATAAATTTAACTTCTTAGCTACGGAAATTGTAAGACATTCTAGTTATCAAGAATTCAAAGAGCTTGCTCCGCATTTCTTTGGTTTTTCTAGTTATGGACGTGCTAACAAAGAAAACCTTTTGAATACAGTTCTAGAAGATGATGATACTAATCGTGGCGGAGTTTCTTTTGTAGGAGAAACACTTGCAGACTTTCTATATGAAGTAGGAGAAGAGGAAAATATCCCTTATACATTTTCTGATGAATGGTTAGAAAATGTTAATGCAATGTTGGTTGAATGTGGTATTAAACCCTTAGCGTTGTAATTGTTTTCGGTAGAAGCTATAAATATAGAAAAAAGAAAGAGAGATAAATAGAATGAAAAAATTAAGCATACACAAGCCAGTATGTCCATTGGGGGAGATTATTAGCTTAGACTTAACAACAGCTACTGTAGAAGAATTTAAGGGTTTCTTAGCTAAATATATTTATGGTTTCAAAGTATACCTAGAGGATAATTCAGGAGGCTCTACAAACTTAATCGATATAAGATTAGACCCAAGATTCATTGATTATATGAAAAAATTCTATGATAAAGAATCAAAACCATTAATAACAGCTACCCCAACTCAAATATTAGCAGATACTCCAGCTCAAGAATACCAAGAACTCCTATCATTTTTAAAAAACTATGAGAAGCCCAAGGACTCACCCTATTATCTCTAAAATTATATAAAAAATAAAGAACTAAGAAAATAACTTAGTCCTTTGTTTTTATATTTTTATTCGTTAGATTTTGCTTCGTCTATAACAATAGTATCTTCTTTTTCTTTACTATCAATTTTATCTTTTACACGATTAGAGATAAAACGGAAAGCAAGGACAATAGCAAGAATACCTAGGAATAAACCAAAGATTTTACCTAATACGAAAAGAAAGGTAGAAATAAGACTAATAGCAGTGAATACAGCTTCTACAGCAACTAAAACAATAAGTAAGTAGAAGAATCCATTCCAGAATTTTTCGTGTTCCTTAAATTTAGCTTTTAGAGCTTCGAATTCTTTTTCCATAATAAAAAATTCTCCTTTTACAAATAGAATATAAACAATAATATCAATTGGTAATAATAAGCTACTTTTATTCATCAATATATTTCCACACGTAACCGTAGGCTGTTTTCTTTTTGCCGTTTGCAACGTTGCATAATAATATATCTCTATATGCTTAATTTTCCTTTTTGTTTCTATAATATCATATTAAGACATTTTTGTAAAATCGCATTCTGAGCGTGATTTTTAGTCGCTCAAGTACAGTACATCATAGGCGTTAAAAATAGGCAAAAATAGGGCAAAAAACCTGCAAATTCCTTCGATATAACGTATACAAAATCAACGAGAGGAAAAATTTAAAATGCAATTTTTTACGTATTTTCTATGAATTTTATTATAGTTATAAAAAACTCCTAACTAAGCAAGTAGGAGTTTAGAAATATAATCTTTTCTATTCTTAGAATTTGTAAGTAAAATATTATCTTTATATAGAAAATCTATAGAATTAGTACAAGTTGAAATTAGAAATTCGTTATTGTGAAATAAAGCTAACTTAATAATATTCTCAGATTGTAAATCATTTTCAATTTGATTATAGTAATAAGAGAACGATTCCCACGGATTAAACTTTCCATATTGATATTTTAAATATGGAGAACAATCTATACCATATAATTTTTTTATAAATTTTATGAATTTGATATTTACTTCCGAAAAGTATAAAATAGAATTATCAGGAAGTGAAATTCTTCCTAGTTGTAGATTATCTAATCTATCGAGATATAATTTATATTGTGGGAATGAATTAAAAGTTAACCCGTTAATATATAACATTATCTTTATCCTTTCTTTTATATATAATATATATTAACACAAATAAAAAGATAAATCAAATAGTTAAGGAGAAAATAGAAATGAAAAATTTGTTAAATAAGTTTACAGCTTTAAGTATACTTGGACAAACAGCAGTAGTGTTAGGATTATTCTTTGCTTTTAATATTGCAATGCTTCTATTTAAACTGTTCTTCGGATTGACTATAGGATTACTATTCTTAGCGTTTGGAGCGGTGTTTGTAGTTGCTATTCCATTAATTGTAATATACGCAATTTATTTTGTCTTAAAAAATTATAGAAAATAAAAATAAAAAAGACCACTTTAAAATAAGTGGTTCTTTATACGCTATAATTAGGAAAAGGAACATATGAATACTAAATTTAAAAAACAATTACAAGAATTACCCCAAAAGGAAGAATGGCGAGATATAAAAGATTACGAAGGACGTTACCAAGTTAGTAATATGGGACGGGTTAAAAGTTTGGAGCGAACGGTTATTGATAAAATAGGACGTAAGCACTCTCAAAAGGAACGAATTTTGAAGCCGGGTACAGACAACTTCGGATACTTCAGAGTCGTACTCTACAAAGGTAGCGGTAAAAAGAAAACACTAAAAGTTCATCGTCTTGTCTGCGAAGCCTTTCACGAGAATTCTAAAAATAAACCAGAAGTTAACCATATTAACGAAGATAAGTTAGACAACAGAGCGTGTAATTTGGAATGGGTTACAACAAAAGAAAACTGCAATCACGGGACACATAATGCAAGAATGGCTAAAACACTAAGCAAACAAGTCGGTCAATACACACGTGACGGTATTTTAATTAAAGTTTGGCAATCTGCAATGGAAGTCCAAAGACAGCTTGGGTTCGCTCAAAGCAGTATCTGCAATGTCGCTCTTGGCAAACTAAAATCAGCTTATGGCTACGTGTGGAAATATATTGAGGAATAAAAGTCGTAGCCACGTTCGTAAATTTTAGAAAATAAATGAAAACCACTTATTAAAAAGTGGTTCTTTTTTATTCTTCAAAAAATTTACTAGCAATAGCTTTAATTACATTCACCGTTACACTGTTTCCCGCCTCTTTGTAAAGTTGAGTTTTAGAATTTACCTTTTTAGCTTTATTAAAATCTTCATCAGTAAAGCCTTGTAAGCGGAAACACTCAAGAGGCGTGATTTTTCTAATTTTAAGATTATTAGAATCTATAAGGATTTTAGGTTCGTTCCCCCCACCTTGCATAGTTTGGATTGTAGGAGCTAGTCCATAGGTAGAGTATACTCTATTGTTAGATTGAAATTTCCCTTCTAGACTTCCTACTTGAACAAGTTTCGGTTCTTTGTAATCGCTACTTAATAATGCCCCTATAATACCAGTAGAATTATATACATTAGTACGTGCCCCAATTTTTGCGTTAGGGTTTGTGTTGCCAATTATTTGAATTTGAACTTCTTCAGTTTCTCCTCTGAGAGGAAGAACTTCTCGTCCACATTCTTCTCCAAGATGTCTGACAATGTCAGATTCTTTGATGATGACTGAGTTGAAACTATTCCTAGAGAGCCAATCGCTAAGTCCTTGTTCTTCTGAAGAAAAGTAATCACTGATTTTTGCATACTTCGTATTCTCCTCTACTAATGTTAAATTTAATAATACCTTATTCCAAAAACTTTGATAATCCTTTTGAAATACTTCTATTATATTTAATATATTTGCTCGTATTTTTAAAGAAGTATTCGAGTTCATAATTTCTTTTATAGAAATCAATATAGTGAACAATTTTCTCGTATCTAAGTTTTCTTTTACAATTCTTTTTAACAACTCTTCTATATTCTGGTTAGTATTTACAATAAGCTTATTATTCATATTCATTAATATTGTCTCTTGAATACGAGTAATATTTTCTTCCAAGTTGTCTTGCTTTTGAACAGCTCCTATTATATCTTTTAAGATTAGATAGCTTAATACCCATTCTTTAGATTTTGTCTTTTGTAGCTGTTTTACTTCTGGCAAGTTCTTTTGTAATAGACCTAACAGATAAGATTCTGTAATATTTTTTGATGTATTCAAGTTATTAATCAAGCCTTCTGGTGTTAACTCATCGGCTTTCGTACAAATTAGATATACTCGTTCTCGATTTTGAGGAACACCAAAATCTTTAGAGTTTAATAATTCTATATTGACAAAGTAACCAAGTTCATTAATTGTATTAATAATAGTTCTAATCGTTCTTCCTTTGTCGTGATTGAGGAGTCCTTTTACGTTTTCACAGAAAATATATTTAGGCTTAAGAATACTTGTGAATCTTGCAACTTCAAAAAAGAGAGTTCCTCGAGTATCTTCAAAACCTTTTCTTTCTCCAGCGATAGAGAAAGCTTGACAAGGAAATCCAGCACAGATAACGTCAACTTGTCCTAGTTCTTTAACTTCTGTTTCAGAAACTTTTGTAATGTCTCCGAATTCTTTTTCTCCTTCTGTATCAAATATTGCTTTATAGCTCTTTTTAGCAAATTTATCTATTTCACAAAAACCAACACACTTATGTCCGTTAGCTTCCATACCTTTCCTAAAACCACCTATACCAGCAAATAAATCTATAAATTTCATTTTTCCTCTTTCTGTTTATTAATTAGTTTAGAAATTTCTTTTAAAGTCTCTTCTATTGTTTTTACTTTTGTTTTTTCATTTTTGTACAATTCTGAACCTCTTTCTGTTTTTGATTATATAAGACTTCGCATTCTTCAATTGAATACAATGGGACTGCCTTATCTTCTATTAGGACGAAAAAGCAACCTTTAGTAAATACTACTAAACAATTATCATTATTACCAATTTTTAGTATATCATATTCTGTAATTTCAGTATTATTTTTATCGAATACTCCAGAACACATAAGAATAATATCTTCTTTATCGGCAAGTGAATCATAATTAGGTACAATTCTAAAATATTATTTTTATAATGTAAAGTCGCTTTACCGTTAAACTCTCCTGAGAATGAATTTATAATTTTTGCTTTTATAATAAAACCTCTCTTATATATTATTATATCATAAAAATAGAATAATATATATAGAAATGAAAAAAAAATATTTATATTTACTGCAACATCAAAACATTCCCGAGTATACAAAGATAGGGTTTACAACGGATATAGAGAAAAGAATAAAAAGTTTACAAACGGCTTCTCCAACAGGAGTCAAAGTAATATATCTAGTAGAGAGTGATTACGCTTATAAATTAGAGCAAGCACTTCATAAACGTTATTCATCAAAGAATTCAAATTTAGAATGGTTTAAATTAACGGTTGAAGATATTGAAGATATTATCAATTGGATTGAGTCTCAAAAGAATAGAAAAAATTTAAAAAGTAGGTAGTGGTCTTGTGTGTGTGTTATAAAGATGAAACGAGAGAATAGTTTCTCGTTGAATATCAAGTTTGATAATACTATTAGAAAATTCTTGGAGAACTGATTCCTTCCCCTCTCATAACTTCAAGCAGGAAGATTGATACTTATTTTTAGGAAGAAAGGAGAACAAATGAATAAAGAAGTATGGAAAGATATAAAAGGATATGAAGGCTTATATCAGGTTAGTGATATGGGACGTGTAAAAAGTTTAGAGAGAACTCTTATTAATATGAACGGACAAAAGCGACACTGGAAAGAACGGATTTTGAAGCAGGGGGCAAACCGAGACGGATACTTGCTAGTTAGTCTCTGTAATGGCAGTGGTAAAATGAAAACACTTCTCGTTCATCGTCTTGTCTGCGAAGCCTTTCACGAAACCCCAGAGAACAAACCCGAAGTAAACCACATTAATGAAAATAAGTTAGACAACAGAGCTTGTAATTTGGAATGGGTTACAGCAAAAGAAAACAGCAACCACGGTACACGACCTGCAAGAATTGCAAAAGCCAGAAGCAAACCAGTCGGTCAATATACACCTAACGGTAAGTTCGTCAAAGTTTGGCAATCAGCACTAGAAGTTGAAAAGCAACTTGGGTTCGTCAAAAGTCATATCTGCGAAGTCGCTCGAGGGAAAAGAAAAACTGCTTACGGCTATGTGTGGAAATATGTTGAGAAGGAAAAGTAGCAAATAAAGTCACTTTTGTCAGCAAAAACCTTGGTAACAGACCAATAAATTATACAAAAAACAAAAAAATCGAAAAAAGTAGTTGACAATCCTTTTGCTTTGTGATATACTATAATTAATTCGAAAGATAAAACGAGAGAATAATGATTAAGGATATTGCAGAGAATAGTTCCTCTGTATTTATAATTAGGCTTGATAGTACTATTAGCAAATCCTTGAGAGTTCGATTCTTTCTTCTCTCATATATATAATTAATAAATAATTTTAAAAAAGTTCAAAAAAGTTCTTGACAAAAGATGTTTATTATTATATAATGTATATTGTAAATAAGCTCCTGTAGTTTAATAGGTAAAACAGTCGGTTTATACCCGATATGGCGAAAGCTGTTCTCCAGATTAGAGAATGTTCTAGGTTCGAGTCCTAGTGGGAGTATTAAATTTATGCTTAACCAGAGTATATCAAGTATATAAATATTAAAAATACCTGTTGGATTGATATTTATATGCGAAGTGACTGTTTAGCATAACGGCAATAGCGCTTTAAAAGAGAGATACAAGTTTGACTCTTGTAACAGTCCTTTACGTAGCGTATGAAAACACGCTTGTACAAATATAGCGGGATAGTGTAAATGGTTAACACACTAGACTCATTCTCTAGGAATTGAAAGTTCGACTCTTTCTCCCGCAATAAGTCCACATATTATGAAAGTTTCTGAATAATAATGTGACTAGTCAATATCTATTCTGGTTCAGTTGACTGATAAGAATATGATATGACCCAATAAGAAACCATTCGTTATAATCTAGTTTCTTAATCATTTTATTTTTATTATAACAAGGTTTTTCTAATAAATTTTTCCCTATTAAAACCTACTAAGGTTAATAATAAAATTTATACATTCGGTTTTTTGGTTTTGTAACAAGCTCCCATTACGAAAATTAACTTAGCGGTTGAGAAGTAGTAAAAGCTGTTACCGAGTGACAAGATAGTTTTATAGGGACCATTTAGTAGATTTCCTCCAAGGTCTAATAAAATAACCCTCTGGCTAGCTACCAACTATCTTTCAAGCCCCTCGGTTCGTTCTTCGCAAAGGAATAAAGACTATTAATAGTTGTATTTGACCGCAAATCAAAATGTTCTACTAATAATCAGAACAAAAAGCTTGTAAACAATGGAATACGAAGAAGCCAACTCTAGTGCACAAAGAAAAAAGTTCTTTACGACAATCCTTAGCAGGGAGCTGTCGTTGAGGTATAGTTTAATAGGAAAAACGTTTTAAGAAGAGCTGCTAACTCTTCTTGAAAAGATAGTTGGTTCAATTCCAACTTTCCTCTTTCTCCATTTCTTTTTTTGCTCTAAACTATATTGTGATTTTCATATGAATATGAGTTTTTTATAGAGAAAATTGGTTTTATTGTTTTCTTATTAGTCACTCTTTAAATAAAGAGTGACTTTTTTGATATTCAAATTGAGGTATCCATATGAAAATAAAAGTAGATATTGATGAAAAATTATTAGAGAAAGAAAATCTCCTTAAAGAAATTGCTGGTACTAAAGCTAAAATAACTTTTATACCTTTTATTATATTTACTCTTATATCTTTTCCCTTTATATTCCTTAACTTATATTTTATTCCTCTATTTCTATTTTCTATAATACTCCTATGTTTCCAATACCTTAATATTAAAAAAACAAGAGAACGTATTACTAATTATATTGATATAAAACTTTTTGAACTTTATCCTCTTGTTCCTTTTAGTAAATCTTTCTTCCTAGGAAATATTAATTATTATATACCAATCCTAGACTTTACTAACAAGGATTATTTAGTAGAACATATCTCTCCTACTTATTTATATATAAATGATTTAAGCAATAAAGAATTATCTCTTATCTGTGGACTGTTATATTCAGCTGATAAACTTACTGATTATTATAAAAAATTTATTAAAAATAATTACTCAATTTTATGGGCTGTTAATTTCAACTCATTTTTCCTTATGATTTTTAATGATGAACATAAACTCGTAATTAAAAAAGAAATTAAATTAGATATTACATAAAAAAGGAGTTTTTAATTATATAATGGGACTAATTGAAATTAAAAAAGAACAACAAGAAATAAAACAAAAACTATCTGATTTAAAGAGAGGTTATAATAAAGAACGCTCTAAACTTATTAAAGCTCAAAAGAGTTTAAAAAATAAAGAAGAATTTATCACTTCCGGCGGTGCTTCAGCTATTATAAAAATTTCTAAATATATAAATGTTTCGGTTACTAACGCTATATTTATCGACCCTGAAACTGATAATTTAAAAAAACTTGTAGATTTATTAAAAGAACAAATAGCAGACGACTATAATTTCTTTATAGAAGGTACTCTTTGTGAATCTATAGATTATCACGGAGATGTTTTTTGTTCACACAGACCTCGGAATTGGTATAGTAAAACGCAAAAAGATACAGAAGTAGCTAAAATCTCATTTGACCCGTCTACTCCTAAAGAGATATTTGAAGAATTACTTATAGAATTAAATAAGGGAAATGTAAGTCTTACGGCTAGAAAAGCTAAACTTAACGAATTTAAAACAATAAGTGTTGAAATTATCCCTAATAGTACTGCTCTTAATTTTTGCTATTTCCTTCCAAAACGTTTTGATGTTTCAGGTGGAAAATGGCTCTGGCAAAAAGATAGGTATGTGTTTTATTTCTCAAATAGGAAAAATCACATCACGCATTGGAAGAATGTAATTAAAAAATAGAAAAGAACTATTTTATATATAGTTCTTTTTTCTTCTTGTTTTTGTGATATAATAGATAATAAAAATATGCTAGAAATAATATATTAATAAAAAAGAGATATAATTATTATTTTATCTTAAGGAATTGAGGTTTTTATTTGACTATTTCAAAAAAAGTTTTAACTAATAAATATAAATTATCTTGTGAAGGAGAAATAAGTAAGCCTGAAGTATGGAAAGACATTAAAGGTTACGAAGGACGGTTCGACGCAATACAGAAAAGAACGTATTTTAAAGCTTAAAACAGACAAGGGGTACTTGCGAGTCATTCTCTATAATAGCAGTGGTAAGAGAAAAGCTTTCCTTGTTCATCGTCTTGTCTGTGAAGCATTTCACGAAAATCCGAATAATAAGCCTTGCGTAAATCACATAGATGAAAATAAAGCAAATAACGTAGCCAGTAATCTAGAGTGGTGCACGGTCAAGGAAAATATTAACCACGGCACCCGCACTGCAAGAATGGCTAAAGCACGAAGCAAGCCAGTCGGACAATATACACTTGACGGCAAACTTATCAAAGTTTGGCAATCAACAATGGAAATTCAAAGACAGCTAGGGTTCAATCGAGGTAATATCAGTGCAGTCGCACGAGGTGAAAGGAAAACCGCCAACGGCTACGTGTGGAAGTATATTGAGGAAGAAAATTCTTAAAAATTCTTGACAACTTAATATATATATTATATAATATATTTATAATAAAAAGAAAGAGAGCGATAGTATGGCTAAAGAAATTGAGGAAGGAAAATAAAAAAATGATTATACAACTAATTTCTATTATTGTGCCAATTTTAGCAATAACTTATCTAATTATCAAACCAGTACAGAAAGATAAAGAACAAAATCTTACTTCTTATAGAAAAGTCAAGGTTGGTGATGAAGTTGTGCTTATTAGTGGTTTACACGGAGTAGTAGATAGTGTTGACAGTGCTAAGAATATTATCACTATAGACTGCGAGGGTGTGTTTTTTGAGTATGACTTATACGCTATTAAAAGAGTTATTCCTAAGGAAATAGAAGAAAGAGCTTAGCATTAAATGCTAGCTCTTTTTTCTATTTCTGAAATTATTATACGAGTTTTCTTATTTAGCTTTTGGTAAATCTTATATGGTACTAAATCTAAAGCCAAGAAATCATTTACAGAAAGTTTATCAATATTATTAATCAAACAGAACTGTAATTCATCTCTGTAATTATGAATAACTTTCAATTCAGCTTTTTTTATAATATTTAGGCTGTCATTATCTTCTGAAAGATTCTCTTTTATGATTTTATCCATAGTAGAATAATATAGGTCGTTATTCTTTTTAATTAATTCTAACAATTTATTTTCCATTTTAAAAACCTCAAAAAAAAATATCAAAAAACTATTGCATTATTTCTATTAATATGATATTATTTATATATGGTTGATGTGTGTGTTGTTTCATTATATTCTCCTATAAAAAAGCTCTTGAAAAAGAGCTTTCTGTTTTTATAATAAGATATTTTATATGTAGAATAGTTATTAATAAATAAGGAGAAATGATGATATTAAGTCTTAGTTTATTTGCTCTTTGTTTAGTTGTATTTTTCGTAGGATTACAAAAAGAATTATATTATAGGAAGCTAAACAAAATTATGAATAATAAGAATACCTAATTTATTTAGGTATTTTTTTATATCTATAATTTTGGTTCTTAGGTCAGTAAAAATGTTCATTTTCGTACTAATTAGTATAGCTAAAATCTTAGTTTTTATTTCCGTAAAAATCAATTCTGAGAGCAAAATTTAGTCTCTCAAGTA
>JGI24712J26585_10003901_pt1 | contig 11598 bp, 11 predicted proteins | sample BioPla3DNA2_FD_26585 | JGI IMG/M metagenome (IMG submission 26585)
CCTTAGTAAATCTTTAATTTTATCTAATTCTTTCTCACTTTCCCCCTTAGTTAAAATCAGCGTAGAAGCATATTTTATCTGGTCTCTATAAAAGTCTCCAAAAACTTCTATATAGTCTTCAAAGTCTAAGGAATCCACCATAGTAATTGGTGCAACAAGTTCAATATTATCTTTAATAATTGGCTTAAGGATATCTAAAATACTTGATAAGCTGCCTACCCCTGTAGGCTCAATAATTAGATTGTCTGGCTTTACTTCTTCATATATTTTTAAAACAGCCTCTTTGAAATCACCCTTCATTGAACAGCAAACACAACCATTTTTCAACTCTGTAACAGTAAGTTCATTTTCCCTTAATACAGAAGAGTCTATGTCCACTTCTCCAAATTCATTTTCTAAAATTGCAATCTTACCCTCAAGGATTTTTACCAATTCTAAAATGAATGTTGTCTTGCCTGCTCCAAGAAAACCTGAAATAATAAAAATAAGCATTTTAACTCCTTAACTTATCTACATCTATTGGATACTTTCCAAACTCTCTACAAGCTTCATAATAATAAGCAACATTTTCCTTAGGCATACCTAGAGGAACTTGGCAACCACTGGAAACCATATAACCCTTTGGTGAATCATAAGCCTTCAATATGCATTCTTTTACTGAATTTCTTATAGACTCCCTGTCCCCCCTTTGGAGTACATCAACAGGAGGAACATTTCCAACAATAAGTATATCATTTCCAATTATCCCCTTAGCTTCAGCCAAGTCCTCCACATTATCTATACTAAAGCTAGCAACACCTGTTTCCACAATATCTTTCCAAATACCCTTGCTATGTCCACAAATATGGGTAGCTGGTTTCTTACCCAAAGTCTTAAAAATATGTTCAACCAAGTCCTTATAGTAAGGTAATGAAAATTCTAAAAACTGACTCCTGCTAAGTAGGTCTGTTGAAGTAACAGGGTCAGAAATTGAAGTAGAAAAAACCTCCCTTTTGGCAAGCTCATCAATATATCTTTTGTTAGACTCATTAATAATTTCTAACATCTGTTTCACTTTATCTGGAGCCTTCCTAGTCCATTTCAAGAAATTTTCAGCACCACAAACATTTACAGCAACAGAAACAGGCCCAGCCATGCCTGCAGATACACCCACCTCTTTACCAACTTTATTCTTAAGCTTTACTAAAGCTTCCAAGACTATCGGAAGCCTCCCATCCTTATTTGGGTCAACAAGCTTTAAATTATCAATATCCTCTACCTTTTTAACCACAGGATTAATAACCATGGAAATTGCATCTGGTTTATAATCTAATTCAGAACCCATAGCCTCTGCAATACCTCTAAGAGTAATGGATAAGTTAGTACCATCAGACTTAAACATCTCATAGGTCTTTATTTCCGTTTCAGACATTATATCTGAATCAAAACTATAATCAACAACACTCACACCATGCAAAGAACAAGCTGTTTCACCAAAGGATAATGTAGCAGGAATTCTGTCTATCGGCTCTCCTTTTGCAAAGGCAGTCATTCTTTCTAAAGAAGTCATTTCGCTCATTACACCCACCTCCAACTAATAAATTTATGATAATTATAACAGTATTGAATAAATATGATACATTCATAATAAAATATTATAAATTATGGCTAATATCTTAATTGTACCTATAATTCGCAAAATAAAAAAATAGCGACATAAATCGCTATTTTTCACCCAACATATTTTTAAGCTCATCCATAAATGAATTAACATCTTTAAATTGACGGTAGACAGATGCAAACCTAACATAAGCAACTTCGTCTAAATTTTTAAGTTCTTCCATGACATATTCACCTAATAAAGAAGAGCTTACCTCCTTCTCGTTTAGGTTATTTAACTTATTTTCAATCCTGTCGACCATATTCTCCATCTTTTCCAATGGAACCGGTCTTTTCTCACAAGCCTTAATAATACCATTTAATAGTTTATTCCTATCAAAACTTTCCCTATCTTCGTTCTTTTTTACGACCATAAGAGGGGTCTGTTCAATTCTTTCATAAGTCGTAAACCTGCATCCACATTCCATACACTCTCTTCTTCTTCTAATAGAACGATTTTCATCTGTTGGTCTTGAATCCGTTACCTTAGAAGACATCGAAGAGCAATTAGGACATTTCATCTTTCACCTCGTTATTTCTTTCTATTCTTCCTATTTAAGAAATTTAAAAAATCTGGCGGATTTAAAGTATCTAAGTCAGTTTCAAACCTAATAGCTTCCTGCCTATCCTCTTTCTTTTCTTCAGAAAAGTCTATTGCCTCTAGGGTAGAAACAGATTCTTTCTTCTCTTGGCCCTTATTATATACTACATTATCACTAGAAAAGCCAGTAGCAATAACAGTAATTTTTACAGCATTATCTAAAGACTTGTCTATACCAGCACCAAAAATAACATTGGCTTCCCCACCTGCTGCTTCCAAAATAATTTTTGCAGCATCATTAACTTCAGCCATTGTTATATCTTCCCCACCTGTAACATTAAGTATAACATCATTGGCACCCATCATACTAGTTTCTAATAATGGAGACTTAGTCGCTTGAATAGCAGCTTCAACAGCCCTGTTTTCACCACTAGACACACCAATTCCCATATGAGCAAGACCCTTGTTTTCCATTGTCGTCCTAACATCCGCAAAGTCTAAGTTAATTAAGTTAGGGAATGAAATAAGGTCAGATATACCTTGAATACCTTGACGCAAAACATCATCAGCCATATAAAAAGCCTCTAAAACTGTCGTCTTTTTATCTGATATTTCAGAAAGTTTATCATTTGGAATTATAATTAAGGTATCAACAGCCTGTCTTAAAGCTTCAATACCATCTTCAGCATTCTTTTTTCTCTTTAGACCTTCAAACATAAAAGGCTTAGTAACTACCCCTACTGTAAGTATGCCCATTTCCTTTACAATTGCAGCAACAACAGGTGCTGCACCAGTTCCAGTTCCGCCACCCATACCTGCAGTAATAAAAACCATTTCTGTATCATTTAAGTAATCAGCAATTATATTTCTACTTTCTTCTGCAGCCCTTCTTCCAACATCTGGATTAGCACCTGCACCGAGTCCCTTAGTAAGTTTTTCTCCAATTTGAATCTTATCTTCCGCCTTTGATGCATTTAGAGCCTGAGCGTCTGTATTCATAACTACAAATTTTACGCCTTGGACATTTTGGTCAATCATTCTATCAACAGCATTACTTCCACCGCCACCAACACCTATAACCTTAATATTTGCAAACTGATCTACCCCTATGTCAAAATCATACATTCTAATACCCCCTCTTAAACTTATAACATTATATCATTTATTCCATGTTTTTTGAATTATTATTTCTCAAATTTTGAACAATAATTCTTCTTATCTTTGCAAAGTTGTCAAACAGCCTGCCTCCAAAGGTTACAATTGCTGCATAATATAATGGAACACCCAGCTTTTCACCTAAAAAAGCTAAAAAAGCAGCCAACAGAGCATTGAGGAAAAATCCTGATAAAAAGACTACAGTATCAAATTTATCTTCCATAATAGCCCTCGTACCACCAAAAATTGAATCTAGGCATGCTAAAATACTCACTGAAATATAAAGTGAGTATTGAGGATTATATGTATAGGGAAAAATATACCCTATAATAATTCCAATTAGTATTCCAATAAGTATTACTAACATCAACTGTCCTCCTTAATAGGCTTTGCATACTTAAAATTTCTATCTCCGGAATATGCCTTTATTGTAATTTCGTCTACAACCGAAGCCTCTAGACCTACTATTTCCTTCAAGCTATCACCATAAGTGTTTGGAGCAGTTACAGAAGCATATAATTTATTAGGGTCTCCTATTGCCTTAATATAAAAAGGAGTAGCCATTGCAACATCATTAACCCATATAGTTGGCCCACCACACTGAATACCTGACTTCGATGTAAGCCTCTCATCATTTACACTAATAGCTTCTGCACCTGCAAGCCTTAAATCATTTATTATTATTTGAATATCTCCATCATGTACAACATCAAAATTCACATCATACCAGTCTGGTCTTATTATATCATTGTCATACATTTTTATTATTATACCAGGTCCCTTAACATCATAATAACCCAACTCTATCTTTCGCTCTTCTATCTCAGCTTTATAATTTTTAATTAAATTATCAGAGCCTTTTTTAGAAGCCTCAATTAATTGTTCTAATCTTGCTTTATTTAGATTTTCCATGTCTAAAAGTGCTTGATTTTCTTGCTTTATTGCACCAAGTTCATTTACAGCATTTTTAATAGTTTCAAAAGTAACATGGGTATATTTTTCTGGCTTACTTTTAATCTGCATAACTGTACTAAAAGAAACAAAGCCTGCCAATAAGAGTAAAGTAGTCTTCTTTATAATCTTATTCATATTTACTCCTTCTTTTCGTCAACAGGTTTGGAATGTTTAAATGTTCTCTGTTTATCAGCTTTTTGTACTACAACCTCATTCTCTTTTGTTATGTTAACATAAAAATTATAATGCCTTAATTCGTCCACAATACCATTCTTTATATTTAAAGCAGAATTCATATAATCTGAATTGCCAATTACTCTTACTGTAAGTGGAGTATTGGTAGGCTGGCCATTTATCATAACATGGCCCCCTGCCCTTTCAATCTCAGTAAAAGATGTAATTCTTTTATCATTTATTGAAATAGCTTCAGCACCTGCTGCATTCAAAGTAGAAATCATTTTTAATAACAAGTCTGTATTATTTGCAATTCCCAGGCCTTCACCTATTTCAATAATAGCCTTTGGTTCCGTAATATCGATTATTAACCCTTCTCCAGTAAGGGCAGTGTAACCGGCATAAGACCTATATAACAAAGCATCATTACGAAGAGAATTAACATAAGCGTCATTATTTGCAGCACTCTCTTCATATTCTCTTATCTTTTTTTCCAATTCATCATTTGAAGTCTTTAATTGTTGGTTCAAATCCTTTTCTTTTTTTAATTCAACAGCAATTTGTTGTACCCTTTGAGATGGCATTGTGCTATCACCAAGAGTTGAACTAACAGTCTTAAAAGTAAGCGACAAAATAATACCTAATAAAACTGTCACAGAACCCACAACTATATAACCTTTATTAATCTTAATCATTATTATCTACGCCCTTGTCCCTAATGGTCAAAATAGGATACTTTCCCTTTGTCATATCTATTATATCAAACTCAATTCCCCTTGCATTGACATCCTTTACAATTTCATCTAAGAGTTTAAACTTATACTCAGAATCATAATAATCTCCAAATAGTATTTCCTTACCATTATTATATTTTATGGTAATTTGTTCGCCAACTAAAATAATTTCTTTAAAATCTTTTGTATCTAATTTAAAGAAATTATCAAAAAAAATATCTAATTTTCTATCTTTTATGCTTTTCTTTAATGATTCACTATCTTCTGGTAAGAAATCTAAGAAACCTATCAGGTCAACAGTTCCAGCCCTCGCCCTATTCTTTTCCAAAATATTCAATTCCGAATCAAGTATAAACCTTTGACCTTCAACCTTCAATACAGCCCTTGGTTCCTTTTCAACTATATTTATTTTTATAGTTCTCGGTAATTTTTTCTCAACTTCAACCACACTTATATAAGGTTCTGTCTGAAGTTCTTTAATAATAACAGATTTTTTTACTTTAAAAAGGTTATCCCCTCTTTTTACATTAGATAAAGATATAATATTATCTTTGCTCAATAAAGAATTTCCCTCTACTTGAATATCCTTAATATAAAAAAAAGGAGAATGGTTTAAGAGAATAAAAACAATAACGATTTCTATCGCAATAATAATCGCCTTAAGAACCATTCGTCTTTTTAAAACGATTTTAAGTTTTGTCTTTCTATTCTCCATGTTATCCTCTCCGGACCAACCTTATTATCTCATAAATTTCTTCATTAGCTTTTATATTTGCAAGCTCATAAGCATTCTTACCCATCTTTTTAAGTAAATCATCATTTAAAAACAATGAATTAATTGTATCAGATAAAAGCTTTCCATTCAAGTCACTTTCAATTATTAATTTTGAAGCTCCACCTCTTTCATATGCCCTTGCATTATATTCTTGATGATTTTCAGCAGTGTAGGCTTTTGGAACTAAGATACTTGCAACACTAGCAGCAGAAATTTCCGTTAAAGTCATCATACCGGCACTAGCTACAACTAAATCTGCAGCAAGCATAATAGAGGGAACATCTTCAGTGTAGTCAATTACCCTATACTTTTCTTTATTATAATTACCTAAGGCTGAAACAAAAGAATCATAATGCCTCTTACCTGTGATATGTATCAGGAAAACATTATCTAATAAGTCTCCTTTGATTATTTCAATCAAGGCATTGTTTAAACTTTTCTGTCCCCCACTTCCTCCAAAAGATAAAACTAATTTTCCTTCTTGTTCATATTTTTCCTTATTTGAATCCTGAAAAAAATCTGGTCTTAAAGGATTTCCTGTCTTATAAACATCACCAGTTATTGTTAATCTTCCTATTGTTTCATCAAAAGTAACACACACAGCTGAAGCCTTCTTGGCTAAAAATTTATTTGCAAGTCCTGGGTATGCATTTGTTTCAAGTATAATAGTTGGAATCTTCTTCCTTTGTGCCATATATAAAACGGGAAAAGATACATATCCTCCCGTTCCTATAAGCATATTGGGTTTAAAATCATTAATAATTTTTTTTGCATCAGAAAAACCACCAAGCAATTTAAAAAGTGACCTAATAAGCTTGATGCCAATTTTTCTAGGAATATAACTTACCCTGACTGTTTCAAAGTCAAGACCTGACTGTCTAACTATTCCACCTTCAGGACCAGTTTCAGTTCCAATATATAAAACTTGAGCATCTTCTTCTCTACTTAAAATTTCCTTTGCAATTGAAATTGCCGGATATATATGTCCTCCTGTCCCTCCACCACTAACAATGTATTTCATTAGTCAACCTCTTCCCTATGTTTTGATATATTTAATAGTATACCCGACATGGCCATAAAAACAACAAGAGATGTTCCTCCATATGAAATAAATGGGAGAGTAATCCCCTTAGTAGGTAGTGCACTGAGAGCAACTAAAACATGGAGTAGGGATTGAGAAAATATTAAAAAAGTTATACCTGTAGCCAAATACTTTCCGAAAGGGTCTTTTACATTGTTTGCAATAGAAAAACCTCTAAAAACAAATATCAATAACAATGTAATATAAGCAAGAGAACCAATTAACCCCAACTCTTCTCCCAAGATAGAAAAAATAAAATCATTATAACATAAGCTCAAGTAAAAATATTTCTGAACACTTTTACCCAAGCCTAAACCAGTAACTCCTCCAGACCCCAGAGCATAAAGTGATTGTACTGCCTGCATTCCTGTTCCTAACCTATCTTCAAAGGGGTTTCTAAATACCATAAATCTTTTAAACCTATATGGTTCAAAATATATGGCTAAAAAAATAAAAGCAGCTCCACCTATTACTCCTAAAAAAGCATAAGGTAGTCTTAGACCTCCAATAAATGCAACTACACCAAGAGTTGCAACTATAACTGCAGATGTTCCCAAATCGCTTTGTAAGATAATAAGACCAACAACAATCATTATTATAGCAACCAATTGTGCAGTTCTTTTAAAGCTACCAATTTCATTTTTATTATTTGCCAAAAATCCCGACACAGCAACAATAGAAGCTAACTTTAGGGCATCTGATGGCATAAATTCAAAACCACCTAGTCTGACCCACCTATAAGCACCCATGTGTTCCTGCCCAAAGGGGCTAAAAATAAGTAAATTCAATATAACTCCTAAAACAAAAATTGGGATTCTCAACCTTCTCCAAACACGATAATCTATTATGGCACCAAACCACATAAAAACAAGACCAATAACCATGGCCTTCAATTGATTTTTAAAAAAAACATCGGTTTCTCCGTTTTTTAGAAGACTTTCTGGCCAACTGGCACTATAAACCATTATTAAGCCAAGAGCGATAAGTACAAATACCGTAAACAGCAAAATAAAGTCTATCTTCCTTTTTTTCTTCTGCTTACTTTTCTCCTTATTGTTTTTCTCTGCCATTATATCCTCTCCTTTAAGTGTCCAACAATGGCTTTAAAGTCTCTCCCCCGTTCTTCAAAATTATTATACATTCCCCAAGAAGCACAAGCTGGAGATAATAGAACATTAGTCCCTGACTCTGACGAATAAAAGGCAAGTTTAACAGCCTCTTCCATGTTGTCTACCAATTCAATATTTGTAAAGCTTGACCTTAATGCAGATGCACGCATTTTATCTCTTGTCGCCCCCATTAATATTAATAAATAGACTTTTTTATGATAATGTTCAGAAAGTTCATCGAAGTTTGCTTCCTTGTCGTATCCCCCACCTATTAATATTATTGGAGCTTCAACTGCTTCTATTGCCTTAATTGTAGACTCAGGATTTGTACCCTTAGAGTCATTATAGAACTTAACCCCACCTATATCTCTAACAAATTCAATCCTATGTTCAACGCCTTTGAAATTTGAAACCGCAACTTTTATTTTTTCTGGCTCAATACCTATAAAATATGTCAACGCAACAGCTGAAAGCACATTTTCCAGATTATGACTACCAAGTAATTTTATATCAGAAACATCCATAATTTCTATATTATGTCCATTATTAGAAACAAAGATTTTGCCATTTTGAACAAAAGCCCCATCAGAGTTTATTTTTTCTTTAGAAGTCTTTATCAACCTAGCACCATTATTTATTTCCATCTGAGAAAGATATTGGTCATCTATATTTATTACTGTAATATCCCCTTCTCCTTGATTATTTAAAATCTTCCTTTTTGCATTAGCATATGCTTCGAAACTCCCATGCCAATCTATATGGTCCGGTGTAATATTTGTAATTAAGGAAGCTTCTGGTTTAAAAGTTGAAGTATGTTCCAATTGAAAAGAACTTGTTTCTATAACAAAATAATCATCCTCTTTGGATTCGAAAATGTAATCTAGCATACCAACTCCTATATTGCCAACAAGTTGAGTCTTCTTACCGGCAGTTTTTAAAATTTCTGCAATTAATGATACAACTGTAGTTTTACCATTTGTCCCAGAAACTGCGATAATATGCTTGGTATTTGAAATTCTGTAAGCGAGTTCAAGATCAGAAACTACTTCAATGCCAAGTTCCTTTGCCTTGTCAAATATTGCTAGTGAAGGCTTAATGCCTGGACTTTTTAGGAGCAAATCAAACCCTTCCAAATCAATATCATTTTCTCCTAAATGATATTTTAAATTTTCATAAGCTTTAAGTCCTTCAATTGTTTTTTCTAACTCCTGCTCTGTTCTAGAGTCTAAAATCGTCAAATCCCAACCCAATCTAGAAAGTGCCTTAACAGCTGAAACCCCTGTAATACTTAATCCAAAAATTAAACATTTTTTCATTTCTTCACCCCTTATATCCAATAATGCCAAGAATTGATGTCATGATTTGAATTATTACAAAAAATAATACGACCTTCTTTTCATTATCCCATTTTTTTTGAAAATGATAATGAATAGGAGACATTAAAAAAATTCTTTTCTTATGTTTTTTATAATACCAAACCTGTAAAATTACTGATAAAGCTTCAAATAAGTATATAAAGCCTGCAATAGGAATAAATAAGGAGCTTTCAGTTAGTAAACAAAGACCTGCAATTGCACCACCTATTGCCATAGAACCTGTGTCCCCCATAAAGATTTTAGCTGGATACTTGTTATATAATAAAAATCCTAATAAGCCTCCAATTAAAGCTAAAGAAAAAATCACTACCTCTCCCAAGCCCTGTTTGTATCCAACATAAGCTGTAAACACAAAAAAGAAGACTGAAACACTTGATGCTAAACCGTCTAATCCATCAAGTAAATTAGCACTATTAACTGTTCCAACAATTACAACCATAATAAATGGAGTGAAAAATAAGCCTAAAGATATTTCTCCACCGATAAATGGCAACATTAGGCTATCACTTTTCTTGAATTGATAGAAGGCTAGTAAAAAAGCAAATGCAAATTGTAAAACTAATTTTTGTTTTTCATTTAAACCCAAATTTCTCTCTTTTTTACCCTTAATATAGTCATCTAAAAAACCTATTATAGAAAAAGAAATCATTGACATGGATAGAAGGAAGAGATTTAACAAGTCTACTTTGTCTTTGAAAAAAATATAATAAATACAACTCACAAGGAGGGTAGATATAATAAAAATAAACCCTCCCATTATTGGTGTTCCTTCTTTTTCTAGGTGGACAACTGCGCCAACATTTCTTTCAGTTTGTCCCATACCAAGCTTTTTTACAACCTTTATTACATAAGGGCCAATTAATGCAGCTATAATAAAAGACACTAATATAGAACTAGCCATATTTCCTCCGAACAACTTAGAAACTATTCTCCAAGCTCTATTTTAATTTCTACACTTCCATCTATTACACTACCTGCTGCAGGCATTTGAGAAACTACCTTATTTCCTGAGCCAATACTATAAGAATTTCCTATGGAATCTAAAATCTTTACTGCCTCACTTCTTTTTAAACCAACTAAGTCAGGCATGATTTTTTCTTCTTGACCGCCGAGTTTTAATATTACTGAAGAATTTTCGTCTATAGGACTTCCCTCTGGTAAAGATTGGGATAAAACAAAATCTGTTTTTGTTGGTTCATCAAACTCACTTTTAAAAGGAATTTCTAAATTATCTAACATTTTCCCAGCATCTAAAGTCTTCATCCCAACAAGATTAGGCATATTTTTAACTTGATTTTTTTCTTCATTGCCCACAATACCTAAATATGGAAGAGCCCTATCAAAAATATTATCTAGTAACGCCGCTGCAACAACCCCACCATTTTTATACCTTGTTTTTGGTTCATCAACCATTGCAAGAAAAATAATTTTAGGATCTTCTGCAGGAATTGTAGCAATCATTGTTGCAAGTATATGGTCTTCAGAGTATTTTCCATTTGCAAATTTAATACTTGTACCAGTTTTACCGCCAATACTATAGCCTACCCTTCGAATTTTTCTTCCGGTACCACTCTCAACCGTCTCCTTCATCATTGAATTTACTGCATCAGATGTTTCTTTAGATAAAACCTTCCTTCTAACAAAGGGTTCAGTCTTCTCAACTACTTCATTTTTTTCATTGATTAGGCTATCAACAATATATGGTCTCATCAAATCTCCGCCATTAACTATGCATGAAGCTCCGGTTATAAGCTGTATAGGAGTAATTGAGAGTCCATGTCCATAAGAAGTTGTAGCCAAGTTAATCGCTTTAAACCTATCATAGGATGGAATTAGTCCTTCACTTTCCCCATAAAGGTCTAAACCTGTACTCTCTCCAAAACCAAAGCTGTTTAAATACTTATAGTAAGTATCTATCCCAATATCAAGTCCCAACCTAATAAAGGTTATATTGCATGACTCCTTAAATCCATCCCTTAAAGTAATAAGACCATGAGGGTCATCATAATTATAACACCTTAAAGGTGTATCTTTAAAATCAGTAAATATACCGTTGCATAA
>JGI24712J26585_10003904_pt1 | contig 11592 bp, 11 predicted proteins | sample BioPla3DNA2_FD_26585 | JGI IMG/M metagenome (IMG submission 26585)
ATATTGCCGCCGGACTCGTTATAATCGCTCTTAAGTTTTGCAAGATCATTGATAAAGCTTGCATGCGCTTTCTTCTGTGCCTCAATCTCAGGGTAACGAATTTTTTCCATATAGGCTTCTTCATCTTTAAAATGTTGTTTGGTGTAATCATCCAGAAAATCAATCATAGTATTGATATATTCTCTTGCTTTCCGTTCTTTTCCGGCCTCAAACAGCCCATTAGCCTTTTCAAACCAAATTTTGTGCTGTTCATCAATCAATTCAACACCTACGGATAAGTCCGGAGTCCATTCTATTGCCATAATAAGCCACCCCTTTTTTAGTTAATTATGTTAATTATATATTTTATTCAGGAATAATTCAATGTTTATGTCGAAATAAGNCATTTTTTGTGTTTNTATGTTAAAACAGTCCTTGCTGTTTGTACCCGTCTTCTAGAACTTTCTGCTTGAGCCTCCATGGGAGCGCCCCGATGATGATCTGTGAGTACTCGAGCCTGAGGAGGAGCTGCTTTTGGGTCTGGCACGTCTGTCAAGTTTTGAATAAAGGAAAAGATCTTTGCTGACTGTAATATTAAGACTGTCTTTTTTCACATAACTTGCAGCTGCAGGCTGATAACGGACACTTTTAAGCTGGCCCTTCATGATTCCGGTTATAATTAATGCAAATACAACACCTATTCCAAGAGATACAATAAGGCGCTTGCCAGAAAGGAATGGTATACCCGCTTTTGCCTGAGAAAGTATTTCATCACAAAGATCTGCAAATGTGGAAAATGCCTTTTTATAATTCTCGCTGCTCAGATATGGCAAAAATTCATCGTACATGTCATCTTGCTTTGCATCGGTAAAGGCTTTGATTGCAAAGCCATAAGTTGAAATAGCTACGTCCCTGTATTCCAGACTTACAAGCAGCAGAATACCATCGTCATTATCACCGTACCCATAACCATTGTAGTCAAAAAAGTCATCGGCGTATTCATTGGCGGTTTTACCATCAAGGGAGTACACCGTAACAATAGCTATCTCACACTCTTGTTCTTCGCTGATTCTTTCCAGCTTTGAATTCAAAGTTTTCTCTTCACTGTTGGTAAGAAGATCGGCGTTGTCCACCAGAAGCGGCAGTTCTCTGTCACTATAAGCAAATCCTGTTACAAGTGAAGCGACACAGAAGATAAGGATTAAAACTACGAATAAACTTATTTTTTTCATATTATCGCCTCCCTTATAACAAATTCAGAAAAAATGCAACGAGATACGTAATTGCTCCAAAAACAGCAGTTAAACCGCCAAACCATTTCCAATATGCAGCCTTATCCATTGGCAAATCACCAACAAATTTACCGGTTTGACCGTTCATAGCAAAAGTATATTTTTTATTATTCCATACAGTGTTAAGCAGCCAGACAGGATATAGCGCATATCTTACGAGACCGTTTCGGAAACGGATATTACTGCTCTCAGGGATGACTGTGGAATAACCGTGTACGGTCGAAGCAAATATTTGTTCTGTACTGTGCTTTATACGCTCATTAGCACGGGCAATGCTTTCATCTGCATTAACATCGTACTTGTCTGCCAGATATCCGGCCAGGTAGGCAGTCTGAAAATCCACTGCTTCGTTAAAGTTATACGGCTCTATTGATTCCATTAAATCATCAGGCATCTTTGTGGAACCGTCCACCGGGACCCTCTCAAATCTGAGGCTGCCACCACGCCAGACTGAAAAAAAGCTGGTCTGGATATAATCATAATTACTATCGCTCCAGGTGCGTACTTTTGTAGCCCTGTAACGAATATTTGCGTCAGTGTCAGCATTAAACAGCCAGAAGGGTATATAAATACCTTTTATTTCTTCAATTCTGTTTTGATCCTTAAAGATTTTAGGCAAAAGCCTCTTGCCCTGTAAATGCTTCATCAGCCCTTCTTTAGCTGCCTTTTTATCCAGTTTGAACGGAATTACATAATCCGGGCGCAAAATGCCGGATAGTTTACCCATCATTACTACGGGGTTATTGCAAAAAGGACAGCTTGTGGCTGCTGTATTTTCATCAGCGACAATTTCGCCTCCACAGGATTTGCATATATATGCATTAAAACCGGAGGCTTCGTTCTCATCCCATTGGCTTCCTGGTGAAGTTTCCCACACCATTTCATCAGGCTGGTCATTTTTTAAACCTTCATCATAGGCTTTGAGAGTCTCCATATCAAATTCTGTATCACAAAATGGACACTTCATCTTTTGAAGATTGCTGTCAAAATTAATGGCCCCGCCGCAAGCAGGACACTTGTATTCGAGTAATTCCGGCACAACCTCATCTCCAATCTATTCTATTTAATACTAATTGTTATTCTGAGCATTAGCGAAAATCTATTTCTCGCTGTCATTCTGAGCGTTAGCGAAGAATCTTACTGTTGACGTGAAAGATCCTTCGACTACGCTAACGCTTCGCTCAGGATGACAGTGGGGCTAACGTTCCGCTCAGAATAACAAATTACTGACTTAACAGTAACCTCATCTAGTTCTTGTCATTGTCATCAAATGAATCACCGCATTCGGGGCAGAACTTTGGCGGCTGTGCAGGGTTTTCCGGTTCCCATCCGCATTTATCACAACGGTAACGAATACTTGATGGTGCCGGCTTGCCGCAGTTGTGGCAGAATTTACCTGTGTTAACAGTACCGCATGCACAAGACCATTGAGAAGATGATGCCGGTTTAGGTTTAGCGCAGTTAGTACAGAAATTTCCGGAATTTTGAGCACCACAGACACATGACCACAGATTTGCACTTCCTATGGAAGCTTGAGGCTGGCTCGCCTGTTGAGCCTGGGACTGCTGCTGGCCCATAGCAAAAAGGTTTTGCGCGTTCATTCCACCGGCTTGCTGTGCCATCCCCATTCCCATAAAGCCTGTCATAGCTCCGGCCTGATTCGAGGCAGCTGCTTTCATAGCATCAGCTTGCGCTCCGGCCAGTGTTGCCGCAGCCATAGTAGGATTTTGTAACATAGCGATACGCTGTGCCTCTTTTATCATGTCTCTGTCCTCATCGGGAAGAGTGATAGTGTTGAGGGCAACCGATACTATTGAAATACCTCTAAGGTTTAACCATTTCTTTGTCAGAGCTTCATTCATAGCTTCAGCAAGCTCCTCGGCATGAGCCGGCAATGCGTTTGGTCTTATCCCGAAATCAGATATTTTTGCAAATGCAGGCTGAAGTGCCGAAATGAATTCAGTTTTCAATTGACTGTCAATTTCATCACGGGTGAATTCAGACTCAACATTTCCACATACATTTGTATAGAATAATAATGGATCCTCAATTCTGTAAGAGTATACGCCGGAACAACGAACCGATACATCGACGTCCAGGTTAATATTGCGATCAACTATACGGAAAGGAATGGGATTTGGTGTACCAAATTTATTATCAATGATTTCTTTTGTGTTAAAGTAGTATATACGCTGATCTTTTCCGGGATCTCCCCCGTAAGTAAACCTTTTGCCTATGGCTTTAAAGGTTTCAATAATACTTTCTTTAAGATTACCGGTAAATATACTTGGCTCACTTGAAGTATCATATGTATACTCACCAGGCAAAGCGCAAACTTCAACAATTCTGCCTTGTTCAACTATNATCATACATTGACCGTCCGCCACAGCAATACCAGAGCCATTTGAAATGATATTATCAGTAGCTTTTACATTCGCAGAACGCCCGGTGACACGTTTTTTGCCTTTCGTTACCAACACTTCTTTAGGTAATGCCTCACAATAGAAAAATTCTTTCCATTGGTCAGCAAGTACTCCGCCTGCCGCACCAATCGCAGCTTTTATCAGTCCCATAAGAAATCTCCTTTCAATTATATGGTTTATCCATAATAAACTAATAAGATGAACTGTTGCCCCAGTGCAAGGTGGGTAAGAATTATCTTCGCAGGCTATTGATATTCCCCTGCATGAGGTTTAACGGCCCGGGTCTTTTTCCAGATTGCTTATAAAATTAGTATATAATTTTTTTTGCAATTTGTAGAGTAGTTTATAAATCTTTGTGATAATATTCGGTTATTTTTTAAATGAGCCCAATATACCTCTGATTATTGTTCTTCCCAACTCGCGGCCTATAGCAGTTACAGCAGAATTTGTAGCCTTTTCCACTATGGATGTTTTTGGTCTTCCGGGTGATTTCCGGGATTCTTTTTCTTTACGGGCTAACTCCTGCTCTTTTTGCATTCTTTCCTGTTCTTTGAGCGCCTTGGCTTGTAATATCTCATATGCTGATTCCCGGTCTATGACAGTGTCATATTTCTCTCCTAAAGGAGAGTTGTTAATAATTCCTCTTCTCGTCAATTCGTCCAATGTACCCAATGAACTTTGAGGAGGAAGAATATGCGCCCGCTGAACAACACACGGACGCCCCTCAGCGTCCAGGCAGGAAATTAAGGCTTCACCTGTCGCTAGGCTTGTAATAACTTCTTCAGTGTTAAAATCCGGATTTGGACGGAAGGCATCTGCAGCAGCCTTAACTTTTCTTTGTTCTGAAGGAGTATACGCTCTTAAGGCATGCTGGATTCTATTTCCCAATTGCCCTAAAACATCCTGGGGCAGATCAGCCGGATTTTGTGTTATAAAGTATATACCAACACCCTTTGAACGAATTAAGCGTACCACTTGTTCAATTTTTTGAAGGAGAACTTTAGGAGCATCTTCAAACAATAAATGTGCTTCATCAAAGAAAAAGACCATTTTCGGTTTATCTAAATCACCTGCTTCAGGGAGTGTTTCAAATAGCTCCGAAAGCATCCATAGCAAGAATGTTGAATAAAGCAGTGGTGAATTAAACAGACGAACACTATGCAAGATGTTAATGTAACCGCGCCCGTCGGAAGCTGTCTGCATCCAGTCCCTGATATCTAAAGCAGGTTCTCCAAAAAAGTCTTCGCCGCCCTGATCTTCCAGTGCGATAAGACTTCGCATGATTGCGCCGACACTTTGAGGTGAGATATTACCATATCTTAGAGTGAGTTCCTTAGCATTATCACCAACATATCGGATCATTTCCCGCAAATCCTTAATGTCTAAGAGCAATAAGCCTTGTTCATCTGCGATACGGAAAACAATATTTAAGATGCCGGATTGAGTTTCATTCAGGTTTAAAAGTCTTGATAACAGTAATGAACCCATTTCGGAAACAGTTGTGCGTAACGAATGCCCGTTTTCACCAAAAATATCCCAAAATCTCACAGGAAATGAATTGAATTCAAATGACTGTATGCCGAGCAGAGATAGTCTTTCTTGTATTGATGGCGTACTGGTTCCTTTTGCAGCCAGACTTGCAAGATCACCCTTTATATCTGATAAAAAAACGGGTACACCCATTTCACTGAATGATTCTGCCAGTACCTTCAGAGTTACTGTTTTGCCTGTGCCTGTGGCACCTGCAATTAAACCGTGGCGGTTAGCCATTTTAGGAAGGAGATAGATAGAATTTTCATTTTGAGCAAGCCATATCGCATCATTAGTGAACATAAGAACCACACTCCATAAACCATAATTATTAAATACTTATTTGAAGATTACCTGATGTCAGCTAAGAATTCAGTTGATTGTTTATATCAATTATAATCTATTAAGAAATTACATGTCAAAAAAATACATCTGCCTCTATCCAAAGTTTTAGAACTTCGGTTAATTTAAGCTTATTAACATGTAATTGGATTTCTTTGCCATTCATCTTCAATATTCTCTTATCTACCACCAGAGTTATAATATCCGGATCTATACTTTTAACCTCGGTTCCTAAAAGAATACTGTATTTTTCTTTTACTGTTTTTTCGATATGTATTGTTTCTAAATGGTCAATTTCATTGTCTTCATATAGCAGTATAATTTCAATATCTTTCAAAACGAATTTATTAGAGTTAATTGATTTTTCCAGATTTTCAAGTTTGGCATTTTTTTCGATTATAGTATTTTCGAGAGCTGCAATTTTTTCATAGAAAATATCAATTTTATAGCTTACCAGAGTAATAGCCAATGCGCTTCCTAAAAGAACACCTGTTATCAGGCCTGCATAAAAATTTAAAAAGTACTTGTTGGCTTTTATTCTATGTTGTGCCATAACACGCCACACCTATGTATTAGTTTTATAAAAAAATATCCTGTATTTGCACCTAAAATTGCAGTCAGAACATAGACTGCCTGTTTCAGTATTGATTTGATTTCACCTTGGAACAAACCCTTTTCAATTACTGCGAAAGAAGAAAAAGTATCCCCGAGTGCCACAGCCATTGCCCATATTTTTATAGATCCTGCCAAATCAAGCATGGCTTTTAAAGGAGGATGATCGGTTATGATAGCCCCTATGCCTGCAAAAATGCTTGCACCAATAATCACCCCAAATGCTATCAGGAAATTATTAACCAGATTTGAATAAAAGTCGGACATTACTGCATCTCCTCATTGAAGGGTATGATTAAACTGGTGTACTTATTCCGAAAAAATAGAGTACAGTATCCTAATAGTTAGCCGTATGTAATTTGTTTATTTCATTAAGAATCTGTCAATCCAGTCATATGCCTGTTCTTTAACTTCTTTAGGGAAAGAATGGACTCCTTCAAATACTATGGATTTAAAGTAATCAGGATATCCCTTATTTTCATATGCCCTGGAGGCAGCCTCAGCTATTTCGTATGCGCCGTCAAGAGGAAAAATATAGTCTTCAGTTCCATTGGTCATCAAAAACGGTTTAGGTGCCAAATCACATACTATATCACCAATGTCACAATACTTCAAAAACCCAAATGAATACATGGCATAGTTATGGTTTATACCATCCCTGATAATGTTTTTAATCTGGGAAAACCCACAGGACGATACGGTAACCTTGATTCTGTCATCATACCATGCAAGCCAAAGAGCTTCCTGGCCGCCTAAGGAGTGACCGATTGCACCAATCCTTTTATTATCTACATACGATAGTGATTCAAGCAAATCTACTCCTCTGACAAGATCTGACAGGTATTTTGCCTGAAGCGAACTGCCTTTAAGAATATATTTGCAGAATATATACCGTTCATAGTTCATTCCTTCAAGGTGACGGTTTTCATATCTTATATACCCGGGCGGACGTCTGTCCTCAAAGCCAAGATGGTCGGGGCATAAAACTACATATCCTTTCAGACATAAATCAAGCCCATAATGATATGCTGAGTTCCTGGTCAAACCCGCAACCTCGGATTTTCCGATTTGGAACTCGTCATTATGCTGATGCGGTGCAATAATAGCCGGATTTTTTTCTTTGAGGTTTTTGGGCACCAGTAAATATGCATTGATTCTTTCATCAGGCTCCACATTATAACGTACAAGATACCTGTAATGTGTACCACAATCATGTTGTCCGATAATCTCAGAATTTATTGAACATTTATCCGGAAACTCTCCGAGACATTCAATTACCTTTTCTCTGGAATACATATTATTACACCCCTTTTGTCAGATGGTTTATTCAACCTAGTACAAATATACCACAAAAAACATTGTTATATATAATACGACGTTTTTTGCATCAAATGATTGTATGCTATAATTAAACTAACAGAATTCGGAGGACAAGATTAACATGACAGCATTTAAGTACGACACACATGTACACACAAGCGAAGTCAGCTGCTGTGCTAAGGTTTCTGCCGTGGAAGCAGTAAAAATGTATAAAGACGCCGGGTTTCATGGCCTAGTTATAACCGACCACTACTGTGATTCTTATTTTGTCAGTCTAGGTGACCTTAGTTGGAATCAAAAAATAGACCGCTTCTTGGAAGGATATAATATAGCCCTGAAAGTCGGGAAGAAGCTGGGATTAAAGATAATACTCGGTATGGAAATAAGATTTCTCGAAAATGCTAATGACTATCTTGTCTACGGAATTGACGAAAAGTTTCTGAGGGACAATAAAGAGCTTTACAAATTGAGTTTAAGGGAATTTAGGAAGCTGACAAAAAAAGATAATATTCTTATATTTCAGGCACATCCNTTTAGACCATTTATGATACCTGCACCGGCAGAATTGCTGGACGGGGTTGAAGTATACAATGGGAACCCTCGGCATAATTCCAATAATGATATTGCATACGAATACGCATTGAAAAACCAGCTTCGTATGCTTTCAGGCTCAGACTTTCATCGGAGAGATGGTGTAGCTGCAGGAGGAATAATAGTATCTGAAAATATTAGCGACTCTCACGAGTTTGCAGACATGATAAAAAATAATAAAATAATAGAACTGATTCAATAGAATATCGAGGGATAGCTAATGATAAAATAAAAAAATATCAGCTATCCATTTTTTTATGCAAATCCGGGTATCCTGTGAATGAAGCAGATAAAGGCTATATGAAATATTTATTGACTAACTTGACAAATGATATAGAGGGTATATAATAGAATTACAGACCCCACCCATATAGGGGTCGGTCGGGAGGCTATAGAGAATGGAGAGCAAAGATAAAAATCAGGTTATGAATCTCTTAAAAACCTCAAAAGGTCAAATAGAGGGCATAATTAAAATGCTGGAGGATGACAGATATTGTGTGGATATATCAAAACAGATCCTTTCAGTTCAAGGACTACTTAAAAAAGCAAACTTAAAAATTATTGACCAGCATATTAAACATTGTGTCAGACAAGCCTTTACCGAGGGTGAAGTCGCAGGCAATCAAAAGGTAGATGAAATAATCTATTTAATCGATAAATATGTTAAATAACTGGCAACAAGAAGGTGGCGTAAATATGAAAAGAGAGACATTAGGTATTACGGGCATGACTTGTGCCTCCTGTGCGAAAGCTGTTGAAAGAAGTGTACGCAAGGTTGACGGTATAAGTACTGCAAATATTAATATAGCAACCGAAAAGCTTACGGTTGAATTTGATGATACAAAAACAGATATAGAAAAAATTAAAGAATCTGTTATAAAAGCAGGTTATGGCATACAGGAGAACAAACGGGAGATTATATTACCCATATCCGGAATGACTTGCGCCTCCTGTGTAAAAGCTGTTGAACGCGCCATAGGAAAGCTTGAAGGTGTAAATGAGGTAAGCGTAAATCTTGCTACCGAAAAAGCAAAAGTCGTATATGACTCTTCAAAAGTTAGGATTTCGCAAATCAAGGACGTTGTTGTTAAAGCGGGATATAGTGCTCTTGATATTGAAACTGGGGAACAAGCCGATCATGAAAGAGAGCGCAGAGAAAAGGAAGTAAAAACATTATGGAAGAAGTTTATTCTCTCCATGATATTTACCGCACCCCTTTTATATATTGCCATGGGTCCAATGATAGGTCTTCCTGTACCTGATATGATATCACCACATGCAAATCCTTTGAATTTTGGCCTCATCCAGCTTATCTTGGTAATTCCGTCTATTATTGCCGGTTATAGATTCTATACAGTTGGGTTTAGCAGGCTTATTAAACGTGAACCTAATATGGATTCGCTAATTGCTGTGGGTACCAGTGCTGCATTTATTTACGGTATATACGCAATAATTCAGATATTAAACGGAAACAATGAATACGCCCATGATCTGTATTTTGAGACAGCGGGAGTCATTATTTCATTGATTCTGTTAGGCAAATATCTGGAGTCGGTAACAAAAGGCAAGACTTCAGAAGCTATTAAAACACTTATGGGATTAGCCCCTAAAACGGCAATAGTAATACATGACGGTAAGGAAATGGTTATCCCCATCGAAGAGGTTGAAACCGGTGACATTATTCTGGTAAAGCCCGGTGAGAAAATACCTGTTGACGGTGAGGTTATAGAGGGAAGAACATCAATAGATGAATCCATGCTTACCGGGGAGAGTATACCCGTGGAGAAAAATCCGGGTGATACAGTAATCGGTGCAAGTATAAATAAAAACGGAACCATAAAGTTTAAAGCCACTAAGGTTGGTAAAGATACAGCCTTATCCCAGATAATAAAGCTGGTAGAAGATGCACAGGGATCAAAAGCACCTATTGCAAAAATGGCTGATATAATTGCCAGCTATTTTGTACCTATTGTAATGGCTATTGCAATTATTGCCGGTCTGGCATGGTTTATATCAGGCCAGTCGGTGATATTCTCGTTAACCATATTTATTTCAGTACTTGTAATTGCATGTCCGTGCGCTCTTGGACTGGCAACGCCTACGGCTATTATGGTCGGAACCGGAAAAGGAGCTGAATACGGGGTGTTAATAAAAGGCGGGGAGGCTCTTGAAACAGCCCATAAGATAAAAACTATTGTATTTGACAAGACAGGTACAATAACCGAAGGAAATCCAAGAGTAACAGATATAATCACAACCGGCCTGGTTGACCGCTCAGAGCTATTGCAGCTTTCAGCCTCGGCAGAAAAAGGATCGGAGCATCCTCTAGGCGAGGCAATAGTTAACGAAGCTAAGGATAAGAATTTAGAACTGGTAAACATAGATAGCTTTGAAGCAATACCGGGTCATGGTATTGAGGTTGTAATTGAAGGCAAGAATATGCTTTTAGGAAATAAAAAGCTGATGGATGACAGGAAAATTGAGATAACATTGCAGAAAGAATCGGATAAACTTGCGGAGGAAGGCAAAACGCCTATGTATGTCGCCATTGATAATCGTCTTGCGGGTATTATAGCGGTAGCCGACGTGATGAAACCAAGCAGCAAGAGAGCAATCGAGGCTCTGCATAGTTTGGGCATAGAGGTCGCAATGATTACAGGTGACAATAAAAGAACAGCAGTGGCTATTGCCAGACAGGCAGGAATTGACCGGGTCCTGGCAGAAGTATTGCCGCAGGATAAGGCAAATGAGATTAAGAAGCTGCAGGCAGAAGGAAAGAAAGTTGCAATGGTAGGGGACGGCATTAATGACGCACCAGCGTTGGCACAGGCTGACATTGGTATTGCAATAGGTTCCGGAACCGATGTAGCAATGGAGTCGGCCGATATTGTATTGATGCGTAACGATCTTATGGATGTGCCTACCGCAATTCAGCTAAGCAAACAAACGATACGAAATATCAAACAGAATTTGTTCTGGGCTTTTGCGTATAATTCTGCAGGTATTCCTGTCGCGGCAGGCTTGCTGTATCTTATGGGAGGGCCGCTGTTGAATCCCATGATTGCCGCTGGAGCCATGGCCTTCAGTTCAGTTTCTGTTTTAACCAATGCGCTAAGATTAAAAAGATTTAAACCATATAACTGATTAAGTTAACAGTATGTTGACACCACATTTGCAAAGAGAGGGATGATTTTTATGACAAAGAAAATTTTAATTGAAGGTATGTCCTGCCAGCATTGCGTAAACCATGTTAAGAATGCGCTGGAGGAGCTGGATGGGATTAAATCGGCAAAAGTCAGCCTTGAGAACAAGTCGGCCGAAATAGAATTAAATCATGATGTTGACGATGAAAAAATAAAGGCCGCCATAGATGAAGCAGGCTACGAGGTTACAAGCATACTTTAAGAATAATGCGCACTAGTCTTTGTTTGTACGAACATAATTAAGCGGCGTGGCTGCTGCGATTTAAAGCGGAGCATGGATTGCGTAGCGAGCGCGACTAG
>JGI24712J26585_10003905_pt1 | contig 11591 bp, 12 predicted proteins | sample BioPla3DNA2_FD_26585 | JGI IMG/M metagenome (IMG submission 26585)
CCTCCGACGGCGCCTATCGATACGATCGTCCACCTCCTGCACCACAACCATGCGATCATCGTGCTCGAGAAGGGAAAGGTGCAGGGCGTCATCACCAAGCATGACCTGATATCGTTGATGATGTAAGGGCACCGCTACCGGGGGCATGGAAAGCCTCTCCCTGCACTTCCCATGAACCACCACTCGCCCGGCTAGATTCAGCGTACCAGCACGGGGTGGAAAAATTAGGTTGGGATGGCGGGCGCCGACTATACCAGTGAGACAAGGTCCCGGAGGACCGCCTCGGGATCTTCGGCCTTGACGACGCTTGATGCCAACAGGACCCCTGCGGTCCCAAGATCGACTGCAATTTTTACACACTCGCCCGACTGGATCCCCGCCCCGGTCAGGACCCTCACGTCCGGGTTCACGGCCCTGACAGCATTCACAGAACGCTCGATGATCCCCGGATCGGCCTTTGAGACTGAGATCCCGCTCCCGATCAACTCCGGGGGCTCGATCGCCACATAGTCAGGCTGGAACGCTGCCGCTGCAGCACTGGTGGGATCGTTGTTCGTGCAGACGACCGACTCAAGCTGGAGCCTCTTTGCGGCCTGGACGCAGGCTTCGATGTCGGCCAGGGTGAGGCGCCGTTCGGAGTGGTTGATCAGGGTGCCCCGTGCGCCCGCCGCTCTGATGGCCTCAGGCAGAATGTGGCCGGTGTGGGCGCCGGGGGTTATCGCATCGATATGCTGGGCATAGACTGGTATTGCGTAGTGCTGGCTCATCGGGCGGATCTCAGTGAAGACCGGTGCGACGCCGATGACGATCCCGCTCTCCTTCCCAACTCTCTCAGCCGCAGCAGCGATCCGGTGGGCGCTCTGGCCCATACCCTCATGGTAGGTCTTCAGATTGACCAGAATCAACGGTGAAACCATATCCATCACGTCTGTCTGATAGGTTGCTTCTCTCGGTAATAACTCTGGTGCAGAGCGCCCGGGCGCATCCACCCCGGAGTTCCGGGCCGGGAGCTCCAGGGCGGCAGGATGAGAATACCACGAGGTGACGCATTCCGGCGACGAAGAGATCATTTTGTGGCTCACCTGCCCGGGGCCTTGGGCGGATCGCATCCGTGCGTGGAGTATGAGGCTATTGTTCTGTGGGCGAGAGCAGCTCCACCCGGCATCCCCCAAGACTTGATATAGCACAAGGCTGCACGAGGGGGTTATGGTCGCAGATAAGGAACAGCAGCAGAGCATCATCCAGAAGGTCAGGGATACTCTCTGGCCTATCACACCCGGGATGCCGTCCGCAATGAGCTGGTATCCCTTGGCTTCGATGTCAGGGCAGAGCACGAGGGCGCCGTATCCTTGGAGAACACGCCGGCCGAGATCTTCGTCCAGATCTTTGTGGATGGCCGGGGCAACGTCCTCGACTCCCACGTCGTCACGTTCGATGAGATCGAACTCAAACCGCAGACGAAAGGCTGAGATCCGAGCTTCGCCCTAAAAATGGTTGTGTTTCAGGCGAACATCTCGCCGTAGGTCGTGTGGAAGTGGTGCTGATCGAAGTCGACCGAGAGCTTATCGATCGCTTTCATGAACTCCTCGTGGCCGACCGTATCGCATTCCCTCCTGATGGCGAACATGCCTGCCTCCATGCATATCGCCCGGAGATCGGCGCCGTTCTTTCCCTCCGTGAGCCGGGCTACCTCCGAGAGGTTGACATCCTCACCAAGGTTCATGTTCCGGGTATGGATCCGCAAGATGGCAAACCTTCCCTGGTTATCGGGGAGCGGTATCGCTATCATCCGGTCAAACCTGCCCGGGCGAAGGAGTGCGCGGTCGAGTATATCGATCCGGTTGGTCGCGGCGATGATCTTGACGTCGCCCCGGTCCTCGAATCCATCCATCTCGGCCAGGAGCTGCATAAGCGTCCTCTGGACCTCGCGGTCGCCCGACGTCGTCGAATCGTTCCGATGCGCGCCGATCGCATCGATCTCATCGATGAAGATGATGGATGGCGCCTTCTGCTTCGCAAGGTCAAAGAGCTCCCTGACCAGGCGCGCGCCCTCGCCGATGTACTTCTGCACCAGTTCTGAGCCGACCACGCGGAGGAAATGCGCGTTCGTGTGATGTGCTACCGCCCGTGCGAGAAGCGTCTTCCCCGTGCCGGGCGGCCCGTGGAGCAGCACACCCTTCGGGGGGGAGATCCCGACCTTCTCAAAGAGATGCGGCTTTGTCAGGGGAAGCTCAACCGCTTCTCGTATCTCCTCGATCTGTGGTTCAAGGCCTCCGATATTCTCATAGGCCTCCTCTGGAGACTCCACCAGTTCCATACCGTAGATCTGCGCGTCATAGCTTGTGGGGAGCACGTCCACGATCGCCAGGGACTGCTGGTTGAGTGTGCACCGCACGCCAGGTTTGAGGAGATCAGGGTCGATAAGTTGTGATGTACGGACCAGAAACCGCGGTCCTGCGCTGCTTCGCACAATCACCCGGCTGTTGTCGATCACGTCTGTTACCGTCCCGATCACGAGAGGGGGGCTTCGGAGTTGCTCAATCTCACTCTTCAGTTTGCGCAGCTCACGCTCGTAGCGGATCTTCTGGGTCTCAATGTATCGTTTCTCGGACTCCATCTGACGGAACTGCTCTCGCAGCTCCAGGTTTCGATTTTCGAGGTTCGTTATCCGTTCCAGGAGGTACTGGTAGATGTCTTCACCGGTATCCTTCTCTGATGCTTGCCGAGCGATATCTCCCATAGGTCTCCTCAAATAATTATATAGGTTAAAATGAATATAAAGTTGTTTGCGAGACTTATGCAGTGTGAACTATGCGGCGCCCTCATTCAGGGACCGCCGAAGACTATCCAGATCGAAGGTGCAGAGCTCTGTGTCTGTGTCCGATGTGCAAAACACGGTACAGAAGTCCAGCAATCCCGACAGATAGGTATCCAGAAAAAACCAGGCTTCGCCGTCACGCAGACCAGAAGGCGGCCGCGCGATGTCTTTGATCTGATGGAAGGAGAGATCGTTGAAGACTACGCCGACCGGATCCGTGTCGCCCGGGAAGGGAAGGGATGGTCTACCCTCGACCTCGCACAGGAGATCAAGGAGCGTGAGGTCCTCATTAAGAAGATCGAGAAAGGAGATCTCATTCCCGAAGACGATCTCCGGCGAAAGCTTGAGAGAACGCTTGAGATCCGGCTGCTCGATTCGCCTGAAGATGCCACCCCCGCCAGCGGGCCGGGGCGCATGACCATGACCGTCGGCGATGTCATAGCATTCAAGAAGAGCCGAAAGTGAGGCTGTAATAGCTACTTTTCCCACAAAACGTCAGCGGCGGCAGGAGGCTGAACGCATGAAACCCACCCCCTCTCCGGGGCCGCTCAAGCAAAGGAGGTGGCGATGGGTATCGCGTCGCGCGGTAGGGAGCAGGAGGACACCCTCTCCTTCCAGGGGGAGCTGGAGCCTGAGCGCGGAACAGAACCGGGGACTTCTCATACCAAAAGCCAGCAAGGTCTCCGGATACACGGATGCGGGGTCCCACGAAGCCCGGGCCGACCCACGGCCTGCCCCCCCGCACAACAATCCGGAACACTTTTATATGAGTATGCACAACCATACGCACAATGCAAGGTGAATGTTTTTTCGCCGGTGACCGCCTTTACCTCGGTTAACGGAGCAGCTATCGCCTGTGCAGGAACAGCACGCCAACTTTTAATCGCCGGTATCCGTTATCACGGAGCGGCAGCGTTCTATCGCTATTTTACCTGGTTTTGAGTCATTTCGGATATTGTGTTCACTCAAGATCCGGGGGAGGTTGTTATTATGAGAGGAAAAGAGATTCGTCTGGAACGTATCATGGATCGGAATACCGGCAGGACCATCATCGTACCGCTTGACCACGGTGTGACGCTTGGACCTATACCGGGACTGGTCGATCTTGGAGCGACTATCGACCTCGTCGCCGACGGGGGAGCAAACGCAGTGATCGGGCACGTAGGGCTTGCGCTACACGGCCACCGGGGGCATGGGCAGGATGTTGGCCTTATCATGCACCTCTCAGCGAGCACCAGCATCGGCCCCGACCCGAACGACAAAGTGCTCGTAAACACCGTCACAAACGCCCTGAAGATGGGTGCCGACGGTGTCTCAGTGCATATCAACGTCGGAGCCGACTCCGAGGCAAAGATGCTTGAAGACCTCGGTGAAGTCGCGATTACATGTATGGAGTGGGGAATGCCACTCCTTGCGATGATGTACCCGAGGGGCAGGAAAGTCGTGGATGAGCACGGGGTCGAGAGCGTCAAACTCGCTGCGCGGGTGGCGGCCGAACTCGGTGCCGACATCGTCAAGACCGTCTACACCGGGGATCCGGACTCGTTCCGTGAGGTGACGAGAGGATGCCCGGTTCCAGTCGTGGTCGCGGGCGGATCGAAGACCGACGACCACGCGATACTCGACCTTGTGGAGGGCGCGATGGAAGGGGGCGCCGCCGGGATATCGATCGGGAGGAACGCCTTCCAGCACCAGGCACCCGATCGCCTGATACGGGCCGCGGCGCTGATCATCCATGAAGGAAGGTCTGCAGAGGAGGCAGTGGAGATCCTCAGGGCGTGATGGGTATGATCGGAAAGGAGATCCGCCTTGAGCGGATAATGGATCGGAACACCGGTCGCGCCGTGGTTATTCCCATGGATCACGGGTTCACCATGGGCCAGATCGAGGGGCTCCGCGATATGACGAAGATCGTCAGCGAGGTGAGTGAGGCGGGGGCAAACGCCATCGTGCTCCACAAGGGTATGGTAAAGGGGGGGCACCGGAAACGCGGAAAAGATATCGGTCTTATCGTGCACCTCTCTGCGAGCACATCGATGAACCCTGACCCAAACGACAAGGTGCTTGTCTGCACCGTGGAAGAGGCGTCGCTCTCGGCGCTGATGCGGTCTCGATCCACATCAATCTGGGTGCGCCGAACGAGTCGCGGATGATCGAGTCCGCAGGCGCGGTGGTGCGGGATTGCAACCGCTGGGGGATGCCACTCCTGATCATGATCTACCCACGCGGCGAGAGGATCGATCCCCGGCAACCGCAGGCGATCGGGCACTGCGTCCGGGTCGCCGAGGAGCTCGGGGCAGATCTCATCAAGACCAACTACACCGGGGACCCGGAGACCTTCCATCAGATCACCGAAGCCTGCTCTGTGCCGGTGATGATCGCCGGCGGNGAGAAGGGCGGCGATCTTGAGACGCTCACGACCATCCACGATGCCATCGCGGCGGGCGCGGCGGGCGTCTGCATGGGAAGAAACGCTTTCCAGCGTGAAGATCCCGGCCGGTTCATAGGCTCGATCTGCCGGGTGGTGCATGAAGGGACAGACCCGGCCGATGCNCTGGAGCGTGGATGATGAAGCAGTTCTGGGTCGATGTCCGGCCGTGGAGGAAAGATCTCGCGACCACCGCGATCGAGAGCGGGGCCGATGCCCTGATGGTGGATGACGCCGACCGTGTGCGCGAGCTCGGGCGGGTGACGACCATCGCTGAGGGCGGCGATCTCGTCCCCGGAGAGGATATCTTTGAGGTTGAGATCACCGATAAGGCAGCTGAGGAGGAGGCGCTCAGGCTCTCCCGGGCGGGTTACGTCATCGCAAAGACCGGGGACTGGACGGTCATCCCGCTTGAAAACCTTGCCGCGCAGTCCGATCGGATCATCGCTGAAGTCACGAACGCAGATGAGGCGGAGATCGCGCTGAGTGTCCTCGAACNGGGGGTTGCGGGNATCCTGCTTGTGACGGATGATCCGTCCGAGATCCGGCGGGTGGCAGGCGTGATCGCAGGTCTGGGCGCCAAGGTCACCCTCATACCCTTCGAGGTGACCCGGATCGCTCCCGTCGGCATGGGGGACCGGGTCTGCGTGGATACCTGTTCCCTCCTCTCCGACGGGGACGGGATGCTCGTCGGCAACACATCGTCGGCGTTCCTGATGGTACATCCAGAGACCTTGGAGAACCCCTACGTAGCCCCGCGCCCGTTCCGGGTGAATGCCGGAGCGGTGCACGCCTACACCCTCCTCCCTGACGGGAGGACCGCCTACCTCACCGATCTTGCGGCAGGGGATAAGGTGCTCATCGTCGAGCATACCGGCACGACCCGCGAGGTGATCGTCGGCCGGGCAAAGATCGAACGCCGCCCGCTCCTCCTCGTCGAGGCAAAAGCCGGAGATGCGGAGGTGAGCCTCGTCCTTCAGAACGCTGAGACCATCAGGCTTGTCGCGGAGGACGGTGGAGCGATATCGGTCGCCCGCCTCGCTGTGGGTGACCGGGTGCTCGGGAGCGTCACGGAGGGCGGGCGGCACTTCGGCATCGCTGTCGCCGAGACCATCCTCGAGAAGTGATGGCAATGCTTGCAGGCATCATAGGCGGCACCGGACAGATGGGGCGATTCTTCGCCGAGGTCTTTGAAGGGGCGGGCTTGGAGGTGATCGTCTCAGGGAGAGAGACAGCCCTCACCAATCGGGACGTCGCGGAGATGGCTGACCTTGTCATGGTCTCGGTGCCGATCCGCGCTACCGTTGGGGTCATCCTCGAGATCGCTCCACTACTCACACGAGATCAGATCTTCTGTGACCTCACCTCCCTCAAGGTCGAACCGGTCCGGGCGATGCTTGCCTCCCGCGCCGAGGTGATCGGGCTCCACCCGATGTTTGGACCGGGTGCTGTATCGCTCAGAGGCCAGACGATCGTCGCGATTCCGGCCCGGTGCGCCCCCACGACCCTTGAGAGACTCCTCTCGATCTTCCGCGACCAGGGAGCGGCCATAACCCTTACAACGGCGGAGGATCACGACCGGATGATGGCGGTGATCCAGGGGCTCACCCACTTCGGAGCGCTCGCAAAGGCGGAGGCGATCCGCCGGACCGGCACCGATGTGGATGAGACCCTCTCGTTTACCAGCCCCATCTACCGGATTGAGATGGGGCTTGCAGGGCGGCTTCTCGCACAGGACGCGGGGCTCTATGGGGATATGCTCCTGATGAACCCTGCCGTCCCAGAGATGCTTGCCACGTTTGCGGAGGCGGTCCGGACGCTCCGGGAGATCGTGGAGTCCGGAGACAGCGATCGGTTCCGGGTGTTCTTCGCCGAGAATGCCGCCCACTACGCCTCGTACCTCGCGGCCGCCACAGAAGAGACCGATGATCTCATCAACCATATGGTGGCGAGATGACCGTCCTGACGCTTGGTCCGGCAGGGACGTTCAGCCACGAGCTCGCTGCACGGCTCTACGCTGACGATATCGAACTCCTGCCAACAATCCGCGCCATCATCGAGCGTGTGGCGGGGGGATCAGTTGACGGCCTTGTGCCGATCGAGAACTCCGAGGCCGGCGGCGTGGGGGAGACGCTCCAGGGCCTCGTTGAGTTCGGCGTCTCCATCACAGGAGAGGCCTATATGCCGGTCCGCCACCACCTCGCGGCCCGGAGGAAGCCGGAGCAGCTCCGGGTCGTATATGCCCACCCGCAGACCCACGAACAGTGTTCCATCCTCCTCGAACGCCTGGGGGTGGAGGTCGTGCATACGAGCAGCAACGCAGCAAGCGCCGTGGCGATGCAGGGGGATGGCCATGCCGGTGCGATCATACCAGAGATGGCAGCGACGATCTACGATCTCCCGATCGTGCTCTGGGATATCCAGAACAGCAGGGACAACACCACCCGGTTCGTGCAGGTATCATCAACCCCCCGTAGCGACGATGGGTGCACGAAATGTAGCCTTCTTGTGGACCCGAAGATCGATCGCGTCGGACTCCTCGCCGATATCCTGGGAGTCTTTGCCCGGCGGGGAATCAACCTGACCAGGATCGAATCCCGACCGTCCCGGCGCGGGATCGGGAGTTACCTCTTCTTCATCGACCTTGATATATCGGGAGGATGGCAGGAGGCGAGAGAGGAACTTATGAGGGTGACCACCATCAGGGAGCTTGGGTGCTACGCCCGCATGGGGGTGCCGGGGATATGATCATCAACATATCGCGGATAGGCCCGGTCGACGCGACGTTCGAGGCGCCCCCCTCCAAGAGCTACACCCACCGGGCGCTGATCGCCGCTGCGCTCGCTTCAGGAAGATCACGGATCATGGCACCCCTCCGCGCCATCGATACGGAGGCGACCGCCCGGGGGCTTGAGAGCCTCGGTGTGCCGGTGGAGTGGAGCTCAGGAGAGATCACCGTCACCGGGTGTGGCGGGACTTTCCCGGTGTCGGGCGAGGTTACGATCGATTGCGAGAACTCAGGGACGACACTGCGGTTGCTCACCTCGACGGCGCTCATCGCCCCGCACCCGGTGGTGCTCACGGGGAGTGCCCGGATGCTTGAGCGGCCGGTAGGGCCGCTCGCCGACGCCCTGCGAGCCCTCGGCGCCGATATTGCGTTCATGGCTCGGCCGGGTTTTCCCCCCATCCGGATCTCAGGCAGGCTCAGGGGCGGGAAGGCAGAGGTCGATGGGAGCATGAGCAGCCAGTTCATATCCTCCATACTGATGGCGGCACCCTACGCGGATGAAGATGTGGAACTCACGCTCCCGGCACCACCGGCCTCCCGATCTTACCTCGACGTGACGGTGGATGTGATGCTCAGGTTCGGCGCCCGGCTTGAACGGCGGGGCTACGACTGGTTCAGAGTGAAGAGCGGTGCAGCCTACCGGGGGCGGAACTACCGGATCGAGGGGGATTACTCGTCAGCATCCTATCTCTTCGCGGTGGCAGCCGTCTGCGGCGGGCGGGTCACGGTCACGGGCCTCTCCCCGACATCGGTCCAGGGAGATCGCCGGTTCCTCACCGCACTCGAGGCCATGGGATGTCACGTGACCACCGGCGCCGATGTGGTGGCGGTGGAGCGGGCGGGTGACCTCTCCGGGATCGATATCGATATGTCATCATCTCCCGACACCGTCCAGACGCTCGCAGCGGTGGCGGCGACGGCATCATCGCCGACGACGATTCGGGGGATCGCGCATCTGCAGTACAAGGAGAGTGATAGGGTCAGGGTGACTGCAGAGATCCTCCGGAGGATGGGAGCGGAGGTTCAGGTCGCGGAGAACTCCCTTACGATCACGCCCGCCCCACTCCATGGCGTGCTCGTCGACCCGCGCGATGACCACCGGACTGCGATGGCCTTTGCGGTGCTCGGGTTCGCGGTCGGTGGCGTGGCGATCCGCGATCCCGGGTGCGTGGAGAAGTCTTTCCCGGGATTTTGGGAGGCGCTTTACGGGGAGGGGTTGCTGTGAGAAAGATCGTCCTTGCAGGGTTCCGGGGGACCGGGAAGACATCGGTCGGACAGATCCTTGCTGAGCGGCTGGGAGTATCCTTCTTTGATGCCGATGCACTGATCGAGCGTCGGGCAGGCATGACGATCCCGGAGATATTCAGGCGGCGCGGGGAGGCAGGGTTCCGGGACCTCGAGCGAGGGGTGATAGCATCGCTCCGGGACGCAAACGGGGTGATCAGCACCGGCGGCGGTGCAGTCTGCAACCCGGAAAACGTCGCTGACCTTAGATGGCGCGGCACGGTCATCCTCCTCACGGCTCCGCCCGATGTCATCCGGGATCGGATCACCGGGAGCGATCGACCGGAGTTGACCGATCTTCCGCCGGCAGAGGAGGTTCGAGCCCTCCTTGAACGGAGGAGGGAGGCATACCTGGGCGCGGCCGATGCCTGTATCGATACCGGGCGGCGCACGCCGGAGGAGATCGCAGACCTGATCCTTCAAGACGACACCATCTCCTCGGCCGCGATGCATGAACGTGACGTCCTCCTTGAGCGGTTCGGGCTCTCTGAGCTCAAGAGCATGGTCGCCCACGATCCGGAGCTCAGGGTATGCGGCATTGCTGGTAACCCCTGCGCCCACAGCAGGAGCCCGCTCATATACAATCGACTCTTCGCCCATTTTGGTATGCGGTACCACTACACCTCCATCGAGTGGCCTGATGTGGGAGAGATCGTCCGCCTCGCCTCGCTCCTCCCCACAAAAGGGCTCTCAGTCACCATACCGTTCAAGACTGATGTGATGCGTCACGTCGACGAGGTGGACGATCATGCAGCGGCTATTGGGGCGGTGAACACCGTTGTGCGGTGCGGCGATAGGCTTTACGGCTACAACACCGACTGGATCGGCGTGCGCACGCCGCTCGCCCACCGGCGGGGTGAACGGGCGGTCGTCCTCGGTGCCGGGGGTGCAGCGGCTGCGGCGGCCTATGCTCTCATGTCACTTGATATGGACGTCTCGATCCTTGCCCGGCGCCCTGATGCGGCGCGGAGGCTTGCGGAGCGGTTCAGGTGCCGGTGGGGAGCACTAAAAGACTTCAGAGAGAGTGGCGCCGATGTGGTTGTAGATGCAACCCCGGTCGGTATGGATCCCGATACCCGGGCCCTGCTCGGACCTGATGACCTTGAACCGGGGATGACCATCTTTGACCTCGTCTACACGCCGCCGGAGACTCCTCTCATAAGGGCCGCGAAGAGGGCAGGGTGTGAGGTGATACCGGGGACTGAGATGTTCATCCACCAGGCTGTGGCGCAGTTCCAGCTGATGACCGGGATCGCGGTCACGCCCGCACTGATCCGGGGGATGCTTCAATGAACACATTCGGGAGAAACTTCAGGTGCACAACGTTTGGCGAGAGCCATGGGAAGGCCGTGGGTGTGGTCATCGACGGCTGCCCGCCGGGGATCGGCCTCACCGAGACCGATATACAGCCCTACCTCGACCGGAGACGGCCGGGAAAGAGTCCGCTTGAGTCAGCACGGCAGGAACTTGACCNGGTTGAGATCNTCTCGGGGACATTTGGGGGGAGGACGACCGGTGCCCCCATCGCACTCGTCGTAAGAAACCAGGATGCCCGGTCGGGGGATTACGATGCCCTCCGGGATGTATTCAGGCCCGGACACGCTGACTACACCTGGCAGNCGAAGTACGGGCTCCGCGACCACAGGGGCGGCGGAAGATCCTCTGGGAGGGAGACCCTTGCCCGGGTCGCAGCCGGGGCGGTGGCGATGCGTTGCCTCGCGCCGCAGGGTATCGAGGTCAGCGGGAGGGTCATCGAGGTCCACGGGACGGTGGAGCCGGAGGCGATGGAGGCGGAGATCCGTGCCGCCCGGGATGCCGGGGACTCCGTGGGGGGTATCGTCGAGGTGACGGCGACCGGCTGCCCGCCGGGCCTCGGGGATCCGGTCTTCGGGAAACTGGATGCCGCCATCGCCGGGGCGATGATGGGCATCGGCGCGGTGAAGGGCGTCGAGATCGGCGAGGGGTTCGGCGCCGCCNGGNTNTTCGGGAGCGAGATGAATGACCCCATCACGAGCTCTGGGTTTGCAAGCAACCACGCGGGGGGCATCCTCGGTGGGATCAGCACCGGGCAGGATATCGTCGTCCGGGTCGCGGTCAAACCGACGCCCTCGATACGGCGGACGCAACGGACCGTGGATACGACCGGGGCCGAGCGGGATGTATCGGTCGAAGGGAGGCACGATCCCTGCATCGCCCCGCGCATCGTCCCGGTCGCGGAGTGCATGCTCGCGCTCGTCATCGTCGATGCTCTGCTTGAGCAGAGGAAGTACCGG
>JGI24712J26585_10003910_pt1 | contig 11580 bp, 8 predicted proteins | sample BioPla3DNA2_FD_26585 | JGI IMG/M metagenome (IMG submission 26585)
ACCTTCAAACAAGGGAGATAAATCTGGAACGATGACCGAGTTATGCAATAAGCTCGTTGCACTTGGAGCTGGCAATCCAATGGTCTGGGCTGTGATTTGGACAAATCTTGCCTATAACTCTGTTATCACAAAGTGGTATATGTTGTACACGCAAAGTGGCGAGACTTATGATAAGGCCGAACTTGTATTCATGCTTGGCGACGACTACTCTCCATCTACACGTGATAATGCGGTGACTGCTTTACTCGAAACTTTCCGCCACTCGCCAATTGGTACCGCACTCAAACAGGGTATTCCGATTCCTGATGGCGCAAGTTATAAGTTCGTGAAGCAAGGTTGGGATGCCCCAGAAGCCGCAGCAATTCTCTATGCGCTCTATAAGTTTGCTGAGGAAACAGGGCGATACACATTCACCTTAACTCAACTTGATAACGCTCGCGGTAATGCTGAGGCTAAGGGTGTAGACCCTGTAGCTATTTTCGGTTTAAATCCGAAAAATTTCAAAGCCATTGTGCAGGACATTGCGCTACAATATCCTGAGTTCATCCGTGTGGCATTTGTCCAAGACCTCGATAACATTATGCTTGTACCCGAAAAGAAAGCCATCGATGTGCTCGACATTATCACAGAGTAAAGGAGATAGAGGTATGAAGTACAGTAATTACATTGAATTGTCTGCAAACTACGAGTCTGTTGTTGATTTGGATGCAGAAAAACGCAACCCGAATCTGTGGCAAGAGTACATAGTCCACGATGATATGAAAAATGCTATCGACGCAATTTGTCAAACTATGTTATGGGAGGATAATGACAAGCGTCGTTCCTTTTGGATTCATGGAGCGTACGGTACAGGCAAGAGCTATGCAGCTATAGTGCTCAAGCATCTTTTTGAGGATAGTATTACTAATATCGAACCCTTTTTGAGTCGCCCTTCTCTTGCTGAATACAAAAAGCGTTTTTTAAAGATTCGCGAGAAAGGTGAATTTCTGGTCGTTTGGAAAAGCGGAGCAACTGACATCAAAAGCGGCACTCATCTTATGATGGAGATGGAGGTTAAGATAAAGGAAAAACTTAAAGAAAAGTTTGGCGAAAAGGCATATTATGGAACAAGCTCGCTTATAAACGCAGCAAAGGATGCCATTAACGACAAGAGTATCAACTGGACATATCTATTTACGGATATTCAATACGGCCTTTCTGACCAATATTCCGATTTTGATGAGTTCCAACAAGCGGTTTTGGACGGTGATTCTGATGCTATCCATCTTGTCAAGCGCATCTGTGACGATAATAAGCGCACCATGTTCACAGGTGTTGTAGATAGGTTTGAAGAATGGATAAAAGACATCATTGCCGGCAATAAACTTTCTGATACAGGTATCGTATTCATATGGGATGAATTTACCGGATTTTTAAGGGATTGCGGAGATGACAATGTACTGCAACGGCTTTCCGAATTGTGCAAATCTGTGGATAAAGATGGCAAGGCGAAACCTAATGCACCGTTCTTTATGTGTCTTATAGTTCACCGTGACCCTACTTGGGTATCAGAACTTGGTGACGAAACCTATGAGAGAATCTTGCATCGCTACCATGAATTAAAATTCCATATTACCGAGAGCGCTGCATACGATTTAATTGGCGATTCGATTATTCCTCGTCCAGGCATGGAAACCCAATGGGAAGAAGTAAAAAAGGATTTGATGAAATCCATTGAAAATTATAAGATTGAGTTTGATAATCTTGATCAGAGTATAAATATCAATGAGCGGCTTGCGAAACTATGTCCAATTCACCCTATGACACTTGCAATGCTTGCCACCGTAGCAGAACACTTTGGTGCTTCCCAGAGAACATTATTTCGGTTTATGAAAGACGAGGCAAAATCCTCAAAAGGCGTTGGATTTATCCACTATATAGAAAATAATGAACCAAATAAATGGCAATGGTTAACTGTTGATTATCTTTGGGATTATTTCTTTACTATAGAGTCCGACTCACGCGATAAAGATGTAAAGACATTTACCCCAGAAACATTAAAAGCTATACATCATTTTCAGAATAAGGCTGATTCGATTTCTGATGAATATGCGCTCCATGTCTTTAAGGCAGCATTGCTTTTAATTGCCGTAATGAGCGGTAGCAATATTAGTAATTTATATAGCAAACAAAATCGCCCGAGCAGAAAAATCGGTGCAACAAGAAATACTCTTTATAAGTGTTTTCGTGGCCAATTAGACCAGGCGACTATTGATGAATATCTTACTTCTTTTAAGGAAATCGGATTGCTTAGTATTGGAGAAATGCTTAACGGCGACGCTCGCTTAGAATTGCCCTATACAGGGAGCACAGACACATTCGATGTTAGGCTCGAGATGACCAAGAAAAAATATACGCGATATGCACTCTTCGCTACGAAGGGAATCTTTTCAAAAATAATAGAAAATGGAATGTGGGATCCTACAAGAGCTACTGCAGGGCGTGTGTACATCGCGGCTTGTTCGTCGGAAACCAATTCTCTATCTGCGCGTCTTGGGGAAGTTAAAAAGGAACTTCAAAACCACCCATATAAAATTGGTATACTTGTTGTTACTGTTTCCGAAGCGAGGGAGTATACCAGCTTTCAAGCAAAGATAAAGCAATTATCTTTGGAAGACGATAGCAAGCGTCTTGTTATCGCAATGCTTCGTGAGCCATGCACAGCAGATTTGCTGGATCGTTGGCATAAAGCTATTACGCATAAAGAACTCTGCGCGGAAGAAGGCAAGTCAGGTGATGCAAGCAAATATGAAACAGAGGCGAACATGATTGTTGCCACATGGGCAGGTCCCGCATTAGATTCTCAGATCTATGCTTGCTATGGTGATATTCAATTCACAGGGGTTTATGGGAAGAGCGATTTGATGAAGCGGATAGAAAAAGATGTGATTTATACAGTTTTTCCGGCTGCTCCTGAGCGTCTTGTGACGGTTAACACAGCATATAGAAAGTGTACTGATAAAGTTGTCTTGGCTGGTCTGACTAAGGAAGTGACCAATGCGCAGGTTAATAATATTGTAAATGCTTTAAAGGCTATTGGAGCATGGGAAATTAATGACTTGGGTGGCCTGATAAGCCTGAGCGGTACAAACGCAGAGGTTATTTCTACCCTCGCTTCATATTTTCAGCAGGAATTTTCTCAAGGCGCGAAAATCTCGCTTGATTTACTTTGGGCGAAGTTACAGCAACCACCCTTCGGATATTACAACTCGATGACTGTTGGGTGCTTTATTGGACTTGTCATGCGTTCCCTCGTTAATGGCTCATTTAACTGGTTTGATGGCGTAAACACCCTGCCGCCAACAGCGGGTAATCTGGCGAGTATGGTCAGTAAGATGCTTGACGGAAAAACCATTAATCATAACCTCTCATCTGGCTCTGCTATTTGGCAAAAATTCAAGCAATATATTCAAAAATTATTTGGCCTTTCAGCTCAGGAGGTTGTTAGCGATGCAGAGGCACGAAAATTTATTAAGCAGACAATTACAAGAACTGGCGTTCCGTTTTGGGCAATAAAATATTTGCCTAGTGATAAATTTGGTGGCGATGAGTTTAAGTCGATAGTTATTCGAATAACAGATTTACTGTGCAGCTTCATCTATGAAACTACTGATGATCAAGAAACTGTGATGGCAGAAGTGCTTACACAGTTCAATGGTCGTGGACAACTTCGGCAAGCGATGACATCAATCCTTGCTGACAAAACGGTAATGCTTTCAGCGTTTAAGCAATTTATGTTTTTAAAGGTTAAGGAAATAGAAAATTTAAGCAAAAGCCTTGACTTGACCGATAAAGACATTTTTGATGCGCTTCGAATCTATCTACAGGATTCGATATCAGCCTGGCGCGAAGAACAAGTGGCAGAAAAACTTACAGAATTAGCGCAAGAATTCAAAGTGATTGATACCATTAAATCCGAAATTGGCGCGAACGTAAAAACCTATCGCGCCGTACAAAATGCTTTAAATAATGTCTTTGAACATATGAAGGTACCTGGAACAGTCATAGAGACATTATCCGTTAGCTGGATTCCGGCATTAAAACTTTTACGAGAGATTTCAAAAGTACCATGGACTGAGCTTCCTAACAAAAAAGTTGTAGTTGCAACTCTAGAAGGAAGCGCAAAAATCGCATGGGAAAATCTCTCTCAGCCCAAGCAGCTTCTAGAAGCAGTCTTCAATGCTCGCCGCATTATAGTTACTGATGATGAGCTGGAAGAGGTATATACTGCTCTAAAACAGCAGACATATGAAACGCCGATAAATGTTTTTGATACTAGGTTGAATGCATTGTTGGATAATGTTCAGTACTCCCGTGACTCTGCAAAGGCTAAAGAACTATGGTATGATACCACGGGTACTAAAAGCGTACGGGATTGGTGTAATAACGCAAACATACCAATAGCGTGGTTGTTTGATGGAGCAAGCATTATGGCTATAAGGGCAATCAAGGCACTACAAGATGGACAAGTAGTAGAAAAAGATGCTCTTGCAAAAGCTATAACTTTCTTAAATGGCAGTGAGCTTGCTGTGCTCAAGGACCCGGTGTACATAGCTGACCGATTCTTTGCTCATATCGGCGAAAATTATCGTCCAGCATTCAATACTGACAGAAGGATTCTACTTGACAGGCTCAAGACTAATTCGAAGTTGACTTCAGACGTTTATACATGGGAAAACAAAATTCCCGAGATACGTGCTGTTCTTGACTCCTATTTNCAGAAAAAATATATTGATGAAGCCAAGAAGCGTATAGGGTCAAAGATGTCTGAGAAGGAACTAAAAGATATCGTACTTAAGCTTCTTGATGAGAATCCTGAACTATACAGCTATTTCCTAAATTAGGAGGGCGTTGCGATGAATATTGCTGAAATTATCTTTAAGGTGTCCAATGAGCGTCAAACACCTGGTAGATTTCCGACGCGATTAATATTTGCCCACAACTTCACCGACTATCTATCCTTGGTCGGTGAGCTTAAGGCTGTATGCGATGAGGTAATTGACCTATCTGCTTTTACTAAAGGAGATGTTCTACCCCGCTTTAAGGATTTCAAAAACGAGTTAGCCAAGCATTCGGGAAAGCAATTACTTCTGCTCTCAGTTGGAGAATATCTTCGCATTTGCATAAAGCGTGAACGTGATAAGGCAACCGCTAATTTCCCTGGTATATGGGAGCAACTGCAGCCAGAAAGTTCTACAACAAAGTATATAATCCCGATATTTGGAGGCAGAGAAATATTTGATTCCATAATGCCAATTCAAGATGAGCGGCAGCAACAATTCATTTGGGAGGTAAATGAGTCTTCAAGCGAATCTGAGTACAGCATTACTATCTATTCCCCTGATTTCAAGGAGGCAATTGCTGCAGATGCCATGAATTTGCAAGAATGGTTTCTGAAGTGGACATCATTATTTGGTGACAAAAACCGAAAAAGCTTTTCACTCCTAACTAAATTGTACCGATATGCGGAACCTGTATACGGCGGAGTTCGCTTGAACATCGTTGATGAACCATTTGCCTATGTTGCTTCTCTTGTTACCGATGGCGAGAAGCTTAATAAGAATGATGGCAACGAAAAATTTTGGAAATTCATTGCTCAAAACGTGAAACGGGATAAACCGTTTGCAGAAACCATTAAGTATTTACTTAATTTCGACCTCAATATTGACCCCATTAGTGCATTAGCACGCTTTAACGAACTCTCGGATGATGAATTGAACTTGTTGCGCATATGGTACAAACTATACCCGTCAGACGACTACTACACATTTGCTATCAACAGGGCAGCAACAGCGAGAGAGATACCCGTTTCGCTTAGAGACTCCATTTTCGAATTACCTAAATTGTCGGACTCTTTCATCCGCCAAAGGACTGCTGCATTGAGGGTTCTAGACTTATCTTATAGTGAAAAATATTTTACAAGACTCGACAAAATCCCCGACCCTGAATCCAGGTTGATGATGCTGACATACAGGACACTTGCGGAACGCGCATATGCTGTGAAAACAATAAGCGGTCTTTTGCGTAGCGGCGCTGATGTCAACGCTCTTGTTGAGCAACTCAAATCCGATTACCCTGATTTGGCCGAATATTTAAATCCTGATGCTACTAACTCAATATCAGGAGAAGTAAAACAGTATTTCAATTGGTATCGTCGTAGTAAATTGATAAATAGGCCTAACACAGATATACCTTGTAGTATTGATTTTGATGGTATTGATAGCAGAAATAAAGTAATTCAACAAAATAGCAGCAACGATAGTCTTCAGTTTTGGATCGACGGATTAGGTGCAGAATGGATTCCCGTATTATTAAGAAGACTAAATTCTCTTGGCATTGAGGTTACCGTGAAGGCACTAATTACAAAGGCGCTTTTACCTACGGAAACTGAATTCAACCATAAATGGACGGCTACAGATGTTAAATGGGATCGGCTCGACAAACTCTCTCATAATGGCATGCCAGATGATAAGGATTATTTCCTGTGCATTGCCCGTCAATTGGAGATTATGAAAGAGATTGTTGAACATGTTTCAGAAATGCTGTTAAAAACAAATAGGGTTATTGTAACTGGAGATCACGGTAGTAGNCGGCTTGCGGCTTTGCTCTTTCATGATGCGGAGAATTTTGCTATTGAGCCTCCNAAGAACGCAATCGTACGCTCTTTTGGAAGGTTTGTTGAGTTACAAGATGACAGTTATATAACATTAACAACTTCAATGGAGCGTACAGAAATTGACGGAAAACACTATATCGTTATGAAAACCCATGAGCACTTTAAACAATCAGGCAATGCGGCAGGCGGAAATACCGACGAGAAGGCTGTTGCTGGGGAAATACACGGTGGTATGACACCTGAGGAATATCTTGTGCCTGTAATAATCGTAACTCGCAAAATTCCACTATCTCCCAAAGAAATAACAAAAAAACCAAAGGGAATAACGATTAATGATGATATACTGGGGTTGCCATAATGAGAGGGAAAAAGATATGCACTGAGTGCAATAAAATTTTGAATAAGGATGAAGTAGCGCTTACACAGAAAATGCTCGGAAAAGATATAAACGAGTTATACTGTATTGACTGCCTCGCAGAATATATTGATTGTGATCGCAGTGATTTGGAAATAAAAATTGAAGAATTCAAGGAACAAGGTTGTGCTTTGTTTCTTTAGGAGGATAGCCAATGGACAAGATTAAAGAAGTTTTCGCGGAGATGGTAGTACTTAAGAATCCTGAACGAACTAAGTTTTTTGCAGATCTTAGTCTACCGTCTTATATGAGAGACTGGCTTGTAATGAAATTTTCTGATGAAAACGGGAACATTGACTACAACGGTGTAGCTCGATACATAAAGAAATATATCCCTAACCGTGAGGATTACGAGCAATTCAAATTCCAGATGGTCAACGGGGAGAGCATCCGTTTTCTTGCCAGAATTCGAGTTGGGGTTGATGTCAAAACGGGAAAGACATTATTTGAATTACCAGACTTCGGTGGCACAAAGTCTGGCGCTGGTGGTGAAGTTGCCAACGACGTAGTCAGCAGATGGCAGGAGACATTGCTTCGTGAAAGCGAGAACTGGGGAATCATTGACCTTGTGTGGGAACAGGACTTCTCTAAAAAACCTCCACGTGGATATGTCAAGTTGATTGGTTACCAGCCGTTTTGCCCATATAGTGTGGACTTGGAATTTTACCGAGAAGCCCGTAACAATTTCACAACCGAAGAGTGGCTTGATTTGCTTATCTCTGCCGTAGACTACAACCCAGGCGGATATGATTCTGAGGAAGAAAAAATGTATTTTATCCGTCGCTTGTTACCTTTTGTTGAACGGCGAGTAAACTTGATTGAGCTTGCACCTCGTGGTACAGGTAAAAGCTATGTATATGAAAAAATCAGCAAACGCGGCTGGGTTGTTTCGGGTGGCACGGTATCAAGAGCTACCCTATTCTACGATAACAACTTGAAAACTGGAGGACTTGTTACACGTTTCGACTATGTTGCATTTGATGAAATACAGAACATGAAATTTCTTGAACCTGCACAGATACAAGCCGCTCTTACTACCTATATGCAAGACGGTATCGTTAAGGGGTTTGATTCTGAAATTCCTGCTAGTTCAGGGATTGTTGTTTTAGGGAATATAGAAGCGGAGAAATTTAACACACATGTTAATATGGTTGATGCAATAAACCCGATTTTCCGCAAAGCTGAAACACTTGATAGAATCCATGGATTCATTCCGGGATGGAAGATACCAAAATTTCATCAAAACTTAGTTGCTAAGGGTTGGGCTTTAAATACTGAATATTTTGCAGAAGTCCTACATTCACTACGTGATGAATTGCATTATTCAACTTTAGTGGATTCATGCATTGTAGTGCCACCAAAAGCATATAAGCGTGACCTTGATGCAATAACACGTCTTTGCACTGGATTTGTAAAGCTGTTATTTCCGCATGCAAAAACGAAGAATGATATTCCGCAGGATGAATTTGTTAAATATTGTCTTGAACCAGCTAAAGAAATGCGACAGGTGATAAGGAATCAATTGCATGTGATTGCTCCGAAAGAATACATTAACCCTGACGTGCCAGATATTCAATACAAAGAATAGAAGAAAAGGAGGGGTATCGTATTGATTTATGCAGATAATGCTGCCACAACTAAACTTGATAATGAAGCCTTTGAAGCAATGATTCCGTGGCTGCGAGATAACTATGGTAATCCATCTGCCCCATATTCATTTTCGCGTGCTGAACGGAAAGCAATTGCAGAGGCACGTGAAATTATCGCAGATTGTATTAATGCTAAACCAGATGAAATATTTTTCACATCCGGCGGCACCGAGAGTAATAACTGGTCTATAAAAGGTATCACACAATATTATAACCTAAATGGTGCCTTTAACGCTCGGCGAACAATTATTACTTCACCTATTGAACATCATGCAGTATTGAATTCTTGCAACACATTGGAGCGTAATGGCTACCCTGTCCTTTATTTGCCCATTAAACAAGATGGATTGATTGATTCTAATGTTCTTAAAGATTACATAACAGATACTTCGATAGTTGTGTCTGTTATGCTTGCTAACAATGAAATTGGAACAATACAGCCAATAAAAAAGATAGCTGAAATCGCACACCAGCATGGGGCACACATGCACACTGATGCAGTACAAGCAGTTGGACATATTCCAGTAAATGTACAAGACCTATGTGTTGATTTACTTTCTGCATCTGCTCATAAGTTTCACGGCCCAAAAGGTGTGGGTTTTTTATACATACGTAAAGGAACTAATATTTTACCGTATATCGATGGCGGTGCTCAAGAAAAAAGACTCCGTGCTGGAACAGAAAATGTGGCAGGTATTGTCGGAATGGCTGTTGCACTAAAGAATTGTGTTAGCCAAATGCAAAAAGAAGCTGAACGATTAAAGATAATAACTGAACGATTTTACAGTGAGCTTGATAAATTTGGGATAGATTATGTTATTAACGGGGATAAAAACAAAAGGCTTCCAGGCAATATTAATATTTCAATAAAACATTCTAATGGAGAAATGCTGCTTCATCGCCTTGATCTGAAAGGTATATATATATCCACCGGAGCAGCTTGTGATTCTAAAGAAACAAAACTTTCACATGTCATTGAAGCAATTCGGGTTCCAAAAGAGTACGCTGAAGGAACACTTCGAATCTCTTTTGGAAGGGAAAATACTGTTGATGACAGTGTTACTATTGCTGCTGCAATCTCTGCCATTGTTCGTTAACGATTCCAATGCTATCGCTCTAGTAGAGGTACCGGGTTATAAACCATATGTTGACTTATTCCCGCGAACGGACAAAAGCTGTTGAACTGTTCCCGCGAACAGATAGTACCCATCAAATCCAGTATCGACCTATTTCCGCGAACGAGCAAAACGAAAAATACAGACCAGACATCGAGGTGAGCCTATCGTTCCATGTGGAGACGTGCGTTCTTCTCTCCCACAAAAAAGCAGATGATTTTATCAGCATAAAAGTAGACTACGGAGACAGAGAAATCCAGCCAGACCGTGTTACTTACAGGCTCATTCAGCACTATGTCGAATCAAAGTACGGGTTTAAGGTTCATACAGCGTACATCGCAGAGGTCAAAAGAAGCTTAGGCCTGCCGATGTACGACGCACCAAACGCAGTGGATAAATTGAAACACCCATATAAACCAGCACCAGAATATAAAGTAGAAGCTATTAAAGACGCATTAAGGCACTTCAAGGTCATAGACTATAGATTAAAGTAAAGAGCCCTCTCAGAGCGATTTTATCCGCCGAGAGGGTTTTGGATTTATTCGCAGCCTGCAAGTATTATCAATGACTTACAGGCATCTGGGTCTTTAGATTCAATCCATGTTTCAAAGTTTGTTATTGCAATCAATCGGTCAAAGGCGATACTCTCATCACTGTCAGTCACGTCATCGGGATGTACACAGATACACGTCAAGACCGTAGCAGGTCTTTCAAGAGCCTGCCCCCCGTCAGCCATGTGATAGTAGTCGCAAATTTCCCAGTCTGGTGGGAGTTCGGCAAAAAAGCCGTCTGGATAGAGTTCATCGAAGTACACATCAATCCTTGTAACGTAATCGCCGTCAGAGTCTTTATCGGTATCGCAAGTTGCTGAAAATACTTTAAAGCCTCTCGATAAAAGCAGTTGAGTTGCCCGTATAAGCTCTACGCTGACGGTGATTGTTTTATCAGTACATTTACAGCAGGGCTTAGACCAGATGTCGCTGTAAAGCTCGTAACATCGTGGACACATCGTCATCATAGTATATTCGCCTCCTTCACCAGTTTATAGAAAGTAGTTCTTTTAAGATTAAGTGCCTGCATGGTTGCAGTGGCAGTTTGCTCACCAGCCTTCCACTTGCGTACCTCACTTTCAAAGTTGGCAGGTAGAGAAGTCTTAGGACGTCCCATCTTAACACCCTTTGCCTTGGCTACGGCAATGCCCTCAGCTTGGCGGGTCTTAATTTTTATTCGCTCTTTCTCGCTTAGGTAAGCCAGTAGCTCAAAGACGATATTGGCGATAAGAAGTTTTTCGAGGTCGGATTTATCCGCAGTAGACAGAACTGGCATATCGAGAACGACGATGTCTACACCCATCTTACGCAGGTCACTCCACTCAGCCTTTATCTGCTCGTAATCCCTGCCGAGCCTGTCCAATTCTTTGACGACGAGGACGTCGCCAGAGCGTAGGAGTTGACATTTAAGCGTTTGATAGCCGGGGCGGTCAAACGACTTACCCGACAATTTATCCGTAATGATGTGTCTGTCCTCAACGCCGTACGCTGTAAGAGCTTCAATCTGCCTGTCCAAGTGCTGCTCCGTCGAGCTTACCCTTGCATATCCATATACCCTGCTCATACACTCACCTCCTTTTTAGTGCTCGTAAATCTACACTTTTACGTACAACGCAAAACAGGTATGCTTTTTATCCGTAAAAGTTCTATCGGCCTATTTACGAACATCCGCAAACAAAACATACTTTTACGGATA